>Ga0209518_1000412_pt1 | contig 56658 bp, 83 predicted proteins | sample RifGroB1_FD_183993 | JGI IMG/M metagenome (GOLD analysis project Ga0209518, IMG submission 183993) | Groundwater microbial communities from Rifle, Colorado, USA - Groundwater B1 (SPAdes) (version 2) | ecosystem: Environmental > Aquatic > Deep subsurface > Groundwater | place: Rifle, Colorado...
CCCCCTGCCGAACCATGTTAGTCCGCGTGTAGTCCCCAGGAGAACAGTCCGTGAAGGCTCGTGCGGACGTTCCCGAAGCAAGCTCAACAGTGTCATACCAACGTGCAATCTCAACACGCGCTGAGCTGCGACGTTTAGGGCCTAGAAGCGAGTCCACAGCCCACCTAGGCGCATCGTACGGGGACACCTGACGCGCTGTTGTTCTAGTTAGCGGGTCCGTGTGCGTCTCAAGGAAGTGCCGCATGGCAACAAGCTGCACCCACGGATCAGGGCTGATGTCCCGGATTGCTAAAATCGCAAGAGTGAGCGTCTCGTCCCCCTCCGCAATCCGCGAAACAAGACTTCCCGCGTCCCTAAAAGAGAACAGCGCCGCTGACTGGAGGTATCGGACTACTTCATCTTTGAGCGCAGTGTGGAGCATCAATCACCTCCGCACCTCCCCCTTCTCTTCCCCCCTCCTGGACCAGCTCAGGAACGTTAGACACAAGGACGCAGCTGACCGGACCTCGCCTGGAAGCATCCCGGTTGACCCGTCGAAGCTCTGCGGTCGGCAGAATTGTGGCCCAGGAGTAGGCCGCCCGGACCTCAGGGCAGTCCGTCTGCGTCAAGACAACCGCAGCGCCTCGGTGATCAGCCGCGCGTAGTGCCGCAGCAAGCCGCTGCTGATCTACAACACTGAAGCCGTCTTTGCTGTAGTTCACGAAGGTCCCGACGTAGGGCGGGTCACAGAAGATCACGTCCCCGGCGGTCGCCCCCGCAATCGTGACGCCAAAGTCCTGGCAACAAAGCGCTGCCGTCGCAAGCGCCGCAGCGATAGCCTTGAGCGCAACAGGCGACGGTAACCCGCCTACCTCATCCCTTCCAAACTTGGTAAAATGACCGTAGGGGACGTTATACACACCGGCCCGATTAGTGCGATACAACCCATTGTACCCCAGCCGGTTCAAGTAGATCAATCGCGCGGCAGCAACTACAGGTGCATGAGGTTGCGTGGCACGCACGTGATAGTAACTCGCTTCGTCCGTGCCCTCGGCGACCAGCACGTTTAACGCCCAAGAAACCGCCTCGGGATGTCGCCGGATCGCCTGATAACAGCCGATCACGTCCGCGATCACGTCACCTAGGAGCATTCCTGGGCGCCCGAGCGCGAGCGCGAGCGCGCCCCCACCTAAAAACGGCTCAACATACCGGCCACCTGTTTGTGACAAATACGCCATAATCCCAGGCGCGATACGCGGCACGAGCCAGGACTTACCCCCTACCCACCGCAGAACAGGACGCGCCTGTTGTAACATCATGACCGCCGATCTGTTAACGAATGCCCCCTATAATCATCACCCCGATGAGCAGCACCACCATCTTGCCTATGAATCGCCAATTCACGGCTATCGGCACGAGGCGATCACCTCCCATGCCCTTGTAGCGCGCCTCCTCGAGAAAGAAACGCCACAACCGCCGCTCCGCCTCCGGGGACATGATCTTCGCAGACATCACACACACTTCAGCTCGCTCAGTCCCGCACGAAGCTGTTTAGCGCCCGATCAACCTCGCGTAGCGCGTCCGCAGACAACTTCGGGTCTGCATCGTAACGAAGGTGTTTGATCACGGCGTTCCTGCCGACGACGACTCCTACAGGAACTCCCATAAGCACTCCGACCACAAGAACAACTAACGAAGTCATTATGTACCATCCTCGAGCGCGGCCAGAATAGCCAGGTATCCTACTAAATCCAAGAGCACGTCCTCGCCATCCACCCTATCCATGCCCGCCCCCCGAGCCAAACGACTGATCTTGTCATCGATCCGGACCCGGACTTGCTCTGTTGGGCCAGCCTTGGAAAAGATGCGCAATGGGTTGGCAGCGGAATCTCCATAGCGCCGGTTTTTCTCTATCAGGAGCGCCTTTACCCTGTCAAGGAAAACACAAGCACGCTCTATCGTTGGACTGGGCTTAGTATCAGACATCAGCACACCTCCTCTCTAGACCTCGGCCCAGGACCGCCCAACTTTGAGATCGATCGGGAATCGCACCGTCACACCGTCAATTGTATGCTCCTGCTCAAACGACGCTAACATCGCTGCCTTCGTCTGTTCCACAACATCTTCAGAGCATTCAACAACTAGCGCGTCATGGATTTGCAAGATCGGCCTGGCCGTCTTCGGCTTCGCGGCCATGAAATGCGCGAGCCCGAGATTCATGATGTCTGCCGCTGTACTTTGGATCGGAAAGTTGTAGACCGTGTTTAGTTCCGCGTTTCCCAGGGGAAACACGCACCGCCGCCCAAGGATCGCCGACCGGATCTCGCCTGCTGTAGTTGCGGTCTGCATAATTGCTCGGTGCCAAGCAACAACACCTACGAGTTGCTTGTTTACAATCTCATGCGCCTTCGCGATGTCCGTACGGCGAACACTAGGCTTGTCCTTACGAATGTTGTCGAATAAGGTTTCGACTGTAGCCCCGTAGTACGCCCCATAACTAACCCGTTTCGTGAGATCACGAAGCTCTTTGCGTTCAGCCGGCGGCAGGTTCTCCCAACCAGGCCAGAGCACCTTCGAGAACTCGTTGTGAATGTCCTTTCCCTCAGCGAAGATGTTCAAGAGGAAGCGGTCCCCCGACACGAGCGCAATGATCCGCGCCTCGAGGGCGGAGAAGTCGAAACCGACAAACACACACCCCTTGGGGGCAACAACCTGCCAGCGGAGGTTGGGTACCCCAACAGCACCGTTCGAGACCCACGCCGCGAAGTCCTTGGTTTTCGCGCCCGCAGCAAAACGCGGCTCGCCCTTCCCCCAGTTTTGGCACTGAGGCCTGTCCGATCGCCAACGCCCCGTCACCGCGTTGACAGCCCACATCGGATGTGTCCGTCCTCGCGCGTCCATGTACCAAGGTAACTTGAGCACGAATGTCGAAAGAAGCTTCTGATTCACACGATAGTCGATGAGCGATCGGACCTCGGGGAGGTATGCTAAAGCCTCGAGAACAGTCTTATCTGTCGCAGTCTTTCCCTTCTCAGTAATCTTGTGCATCGGCACGCCGCGCGCCTTCAGGTAAGCAACTACATGATCCGTAGCGTTGATCTGCCAAGAGAAGTTTCCTGCCTTGACCTCCTCGCGCAACTCTTGCAGCCGAACCCCGTGCCGCAACAAGAAATCTGTGGGATCTGGGAGTTTGTTTGTTCGATTCCGGCCGCTCTTGTCCCCTGTACCACCCCGAACACGCTTGGCCTGCTCGAACGCCAAGCGGTCAAGGATCGCAGCATGGATCGCTGGGTCGTTCGCCTTGACCTCTATTTCATCCCGCGCCTGCGCCACGATCCGGGAGAAGTGCCGCGCGAGCTGGGCGTTGACTTCCCGGTCAACCGGCACGCCCGCCATGTGCATCTCTTCGGCCGCCAGGGCCATCTTCTTGTCGATCTCGTAGGTCCGTTCGGCCTGGGACCGCTTGATCGCAATCTGGAGGGGGGCGACCAACCGGGCCGTCATTAAGGCGTCTCGGGCACAATAGGCCGTCAGCTTCGCTGGCGTGTCCTCTCCCCGACGAAAGTCGGCCTTCCAGGGCGAGACTGCGAAGTATTGTGTTCCGACTCGCTGAAGGCCATGGGCGAGCCCTGGGAAGGCGTTATGGTGCATGAGGAGGGTATCCTCGCGAGGGCCGGCGACAGTAAAGCCGTTCCAGGCCAACACCGGAACGTCGTACAACGAATTGTGGGCAACAGTCTCGATCGTCGAGTCCGCGAGGACGCTCCTAAGGAGGCGGATCGCCCGCGGCGGCATAGAATCCCACATGATCGCGGCACCAGCGTGTGGGGTCGCCAACCCGACGCAACGAATCTTGGCGTGGGGGGCCTCAAGGGCGTCATGATCGTCTTCGGTGTAGGTCTCAAGGTCGATCGTGATCTTCTTCAGGACCCGCGCAGCACCGACGATCGCCGCAACGATCCGCTCTGCGAGGGCGGAGTCGTCCACAACTGTAAGCACGTCCTCCCGGAAGCGGATATCCCGTCCTGCGCCAAGGGCCCTGACCTTCTGAGCATCATAAATCAGGTTCCAGAACATCAAGTCAGGCGAGTGCGCACCGGCACTTTCTCCCGCCCCACCCCGTAGGATCGCCGCCGGATGGATCGTCGGGATGACTGCCCGACCATCGGCCAACTCAAAGTACGCCCCCGCGACCTCGGTGATCTTGATCTCCCGCTCGAGGAGCGCCTGCGCTGCAACAGCGCCTAACACCAGCACGGGACACGTAGGGTAGGCAGCCAGCTCGCTCAGGAGTCGAGGCCTGCAACACTCGGCCGCCTGACGCTTCTGCGCATCCGTCGCAGAAGGAGGGGGCTGGCACAGAGTGGCGTTAGTCAACCATAAGTTCCCACGATCCGCCCCGACCGCACGAATCATCTTCTCGACGATCCGACCACTAGGGCCGCAGAACGGCCGCCCTACACGAGTTTCTGTCCCGCCCGGTCCCTCGCCAACGATAATCCACGCCGGTCCTGTTGTGCCCTCACCTCGAACTGGCCGGTTAGGTAGTCCTCCTCGTGCGAAAGGACACACTCGACAGGTGTGGGGCAGCGGCCCCCGGGCAAGCTGCTCAGGGGGGGCGGTCACGCCCCGTGCCTCTCGAACCGCGCCCGTAGCCAGCGCGCAATCAAGTCCAAGACTGACGTGCATCGAGGGTACTCCGCATCGCCGGTAAACCCACTCGGCTCAAACGACATTCCGATCATCTTCGACGTGTAGGCGGACAACGGCACCCCATACTGAAGCCCGATCGAGATCGCCAGCGCTACAGCATCGAAGGCCCCTCGGGCTAAGCTACCCGCCTTGTCCGAGCTGATGAACAGCTCACCTAAGCGCCCGTCAGAATACACCCCAGCATGAACATAGATTTTCAATTCAGCGTCACCAACCGGAACACAAAAACGGCGCGTGACCGCCGCCCGCGTCTCAGGTAATCGTGTACGTACGGGCTCAGGATTACCCACGGTTCCTATTGTCCTCAAGTCGGGGGAAGTGGCCGGACTCGAACCGGCAAGCTCCCAACTTCAACACTTCCCGATACTACAGACCGCTTACTGTCGGCGGGCCTGAACACCACCGTTCGCGCGCTTGATCGGCGGTGCCGCCTTCGGCGGGGGCGTGATCGTCCACATCTTCGTCAGGCGGGTGCCCGTGCGAACGACTGCGTTCCCGTCCTTGTCAGTCGTCTCGTACTCCTCGTGCCCGACGAGCCCCTTGAACTGCGACCCGATGAGCGCCTGCGCCGAGAAGCCGCCATTCTCGTCGATCGGCACACCACAATTGACGACGAACGTCCGAAGCTTCTCACGACAGAACTTCGAGCCCGGCTTGAGCGGGAACCACAGGAGCATGTCCCGCCCCTTGGCGTCGCCCTCGGACACCGCGACAGTCGCCTGAAGCATCGGATCGCCCTTCCGAGACGGCTTGACAATCGCCTCAATGACTTCGAGCGTGTACTCACCAGGCATGATCTGCTGACGTTCTCCGGCCCAGTCATTCAGCGAGTCATCGTTCAGGCCCATTCCCTCGACATAATCAGCGTACTCAAACGACATTCGGGTACCCTTCCTTTCTTCGTTGCTTGGTTGCGGTTACAGTCACAGTCACGGGTTAACGAGCGGGCAAAGTCCGCCCAGGAGTCACGATACGACGCTGCGGTACCACCACTTGCTGTTGCCCGTTACCCGCTGCCTGTAGAGGCGCCGGGAGCCCCAGGGCCTCAGCAAAACTCTTGTAGGTGCAGTCAGTCAACGGATCCGGGAGTAGGCCGCCATCTCGACCGCCAGCTTTATAAGCCCCAAACTGACGCGAACGGATCTCCCACTGAGGCCCGACCTGGGGATTGGGCTGGAAACACCGATGATAAAGTAGGTAATCAACCCCCGCCGCGAACTTCTGCGCCGACTGACCCGGGATCATCGGCCCGCCGAAAGGGTTTTCCTCCCCAGGCGACTTTTCCAGGCACAACCAAACAACGTTGAGCGGCAAGCTGTGGAGGCGAACACGAAGATCGCGCAGATGATTCGCGAGCTGCCCGTAGATCTGGCGCAGATCGGGGGATCGTCCACCCGCGACGGCCCCACTGTAGAGCGCGTTGTAGAACGTGTCCGAATAGAAGGTAAGGGAGTCCACAACAACAGATCGCCACTTCCCTGCCGTGGCACGAAGGTCAGCTTCGATCTGCGTCACAGCCTGCATCATGTCTGCCGCTTTCTCGATGGCCCAAACCTCGGGTTTACGTCCCAGCTCGTAGAAGTCCTCAGGCTGCATGCCTTCAATCGTCGTCCAGCCTGACTCTGTAGCGTCCGCTAGGAATAATGGCCTAGGAAACGATGCGGCCCAGCGAGTCTTGCCCGCGCGCATCGTCCCATAGGACAACACGGTCGTCCTAGGCGGTTTACCCTTGTCAAGATCAACTACCCGCATCAGTTACCGCCTTTCTTTTGTAGTGAAGTCTTGATTCGCCACAGTATTTCCTGAGCGATTGCAGTAGCGTCGTTTGCTTCAATCGCAGCCGTGCCAAAACAAGTGACGCAACCGCTGTCCGGATCTCGTGCGCCAATAAGGACCGCCTTCGGAGTGATCGCTATACGTAGTTGCTTGCTCTCAAACACGCTAGGCGCATAGCCCTTTCCGCGTACTAGCCCTTCGCAACTGCCCCGTTCCACGGACAGGGCTCATTTGTGATCTCTATGCCCATGGTCTAAGCGTCTCCCATGCCAATCGCACCACTGCCGGAACCTGTCCGTTCCCAGTGGCGCGGACCCGCTCCACCCTAGAGGCCACGCCATCATCCATTCCCGAAACGAGATCCAAGGGCCACCAGTCAACGCCTCCAGGCTCGGACGAGTCTTGCCCGTTCTGCCGTTCGCCCCGCGCGAATCCTCTGGCCCCCATCTTGACGCCCGTAAGGTCGGCAACTTGAATCGGCCAAGCAACTCCATCAACCGTTGATGCGCCGGCCACTTCTGCATCGACGGGGAGCACTCGTTTCCGACCGTCGTCGGTGTTGGCAACAATCCACATGCGTTTTCGCGGGTGTGGAGCTCCACAATCTTCCGCTCCAAACACACCCCGCGACGTGTTGTACCCCATGCCGTCAAGGTCTTTGAGCACTCGGACAAGTCCGCGAGTACGCAAATGCGGAGAATTTTCGATGAGTACAAAGACTGGTCTGGTTTCTGAAATGATGCGAGCCATCTCTCGCCACAGTCCGGAGTGTTCGCCATCAATGCCTTTTCGTTGTCCAGCCGAACTGATGTCCTGGCAGGGAAACCCACCAGAAACCACGTCAACAACCCCTCGCCATGGGCGTCCGTCGAAGGTACAAACATCATCCCAAATGGGGAACGGTGGCAGGTGCCCTTCATTTTGTCGCTGCATGAGTCGTCTGACGCAGAAGGCGTTGAGTTCCACGGCGCAGACGGTGCGCCATCCGAGGAGCACGCCTCCGAGAATGCCTCCTCCAGCGCCAGCGAATAGTGCCAACTCACGCATGACCTCCTGTTAACCCCGCTCCGTTTTTCTCTCGCTGTTTACCAGCGTGATCGTCGTTCGTGAGCGCCTCCGAGGCTTTCGACGGGGCTTGCACTTGGGGCAGAAGTCCTTCCCACCCTCGGCGATGTGCTTCCAACCTGCTCGTTTCAACTCCTCGCGCATCACATGGGCGCAGAAGCAACGTCGCGAAAGTCCGACGCTTCCGCACTTGTCGCAACGAACCTCAATGAAAATCACGGACGGCCGCCATTCTCTGCGCGTTGACTTCTCCCACTGTTAAATCCGTGGTCAGGGGCGAGTACCTTCCCTCAACGACCCCCTAAACATCCAGGCCCTCACCGTCAGCGCACTCGGAGAACATCGGACACAGGCCGTAACGAGTAACGCAGTTGGCACGTGAGCGCGGCCACTTACCAGCCCGAGCAAACCCATCCTTGAGCTTCCTCCAGTGCTTGAGGTCCCGAAGATGCTGATCGACCTGCCAGCTCTGCGGGGGCAAGATCAGCCGCTCAAACCGCGGAGTCTTCTCCTTCGTGATCACGTCTACGATGATCCCCGTGAGCTTGCCCCACTTCTTCCGGTACTTGCCGCCTTGGTAGATCGCAACCTGCCCAATGATCTCACCGTCAGACTTCCACCCATCTAGGATGGAAGTGTCGATCCGTGAACTAGTCTTCCGCTCGACAATATACGTGCCTGGGGCGACCCCTGCCTGCGCATCATCAACTCGTGCGATCAAGTCCCAACGACAGGTAAAGCTCTTGTAGTCACCGACTTCCTCGACCGCGAGCGGCGTCAAGTAGTCAGTCTCATAGCGAAACTCATAAGCCTCGTTGAGCCGATACGCCTCAGCAACAACAGCAGGATCCGCGCCAGCCGCGAAGAGATCGCCCCGAAGTGCGTCCCAATCAACTGAAGAGCATGAATTATCCGCCGAGTTGATCTCCACCCAGGCAGCAAGGGCCCTGAAGGCGTGATAGCAGGATCCTACCTCGAGCGCGGTGCTCGCCGTGCCCCTGACTTGATCGATGTACCGTCGCCGATAGAGGTACGGGCACCTCTGAAGCGTTGAAAAACTACTCCACCCCGCGCCGGTTGCCCCCCCAAGGCGTTCCATGCCATAGGCCTTGAAGACCTCAGTGAGTGCCTCGTCAACGGGCCGCCCCACAGGCCGATCTTCAACAACGAGGTAGGCATTCTCGCTCATCCGACAGATCCCCATACTCGTGGTGTGCCGCACTCACTACAGGCCCACAGCTCATAGTAGACGAGCGCATGCGTCTCAGCGCCGGTGCGCCTATGTGGCGTCCAACGGTTACAACGTGCCTTATTTGGAAGGCTGACCTGCCGACAGGACCCGTCGGGCAGCTCCTCTAAGTGCCGATCCTCACAGACCAACATTACCGTACGATCCTCAGCCACATTTCCCATCGGTCAGCCCTCCTCGAGCCAGGCAGTCATGAGGCGCGTCAGGTCCCCTTCTTCAGGTGTAGCAGCTGGGTCTGACATCCCGAACGCAGCAGCGAGCAGCTCAAGTGCCGTTTCCGCAGCGGCCGCGCCCACTTGTTGGCCTAAGCGGCACTTCTCGCAGAGCACTTCGACAAGCTTACGGTCAACAATGTGATCCGCCGCAATGTAAGTGACGGACATCGGACGGAGCGGAGAGAACGTCCGCATTTCCCCCTGAGAAACAATCGCAGGAGTGTAATCCGTCTCGACCATGATGGCGTGTCTAGCTGCACTAAAATCGACGCCAACCCCTGCAACAGCAAGCGTCGCGACAAGAGCAGCAGGCTGCGCCGCTCGCCACGCCGAGATCGCCCTTGCACGCTCGTCTTGCGGGGTTTTCCCAGTAATACACCAAACAGGTCCGGTCTCCGATAGCTTCGCCGTGATGTCTTGCGCAACATCGCGATGCCAGGCCCAAACAACCACTCCCTCTCCCGCATCAAGAAAACGACGCGCGGACTCTACCGCTGCGCCGACCTTAACGCGCCCGAGGAGCCGCCGATAACGCGCCAGCTCGCCCGCGAAGACCTTGCGCCGCCCCGCTTCCCGTGCCTGTTCCGCGGCAAAGTCAATTTCGCGTTCGTCCGCGGCGCTCAAGGAGGCCAACTCCACGGTACGTTCGATCGGCGGCAAGTCAGCCGCGACTTCTGCCCACGTCTTACGGATGGATATCTCGGAGAGTCGCTGACGAAGCTCGCCTGTGTTGCTTACTCCGTCGGCGACAAAACCGTGCCGCCCGGGGCGACCAGCCGCGTAACGCTCCGCAAAGTCGATATACCGACCGAAAGCACCAGGCACGATCACGGACAGGATCGGGAAAAGGCCACTTGGGCGATTCCAAACTGGTGTCCCCGTTACCCCAACAACTTGCTTTGCAAGCGCCCCCAGAAGAATCGCTGCTTGCGTCCGCTGCGACTTAACGTTGGAAAGTAAATGACACTCATCAAGAACGAGCATCCCGATCTTACGGTTCGCGAAGCCCCGCCAATAGGGCAGGATGTCGTAGTGTAAGATCACGAAGCCGCCCGTGATCGTCTCACGGTCGTAGTCTCGCCCCTTCAAGATCGTAATCTTAGCGTCCGGGAACCGTCGCTGAATCCAGCTCGACCAGACCTCTCGAACAGCAAGCGGACAAACAACAACTAGCGGCCCCGTTGCAGGGTCGTAAGCTGCGACGGTCGTGGGCGTTTTTCCAAGCCGCTGCTGGAACGCGAGAAGCGTTCCCCGTCGGCTCCGTATGAAGTGCGCGCCCTGCGCCTGATAATCTCGGAGCTGGAAGATCTCGCTGCTGTGCAACGCACTCGTAGCAGACTCCAGCAAAGGCGCGAACAACACCAGGTGACTCCGGTGGACTTCGACGTTACCGTCACGCCGGAAAACAACACCAGGCACACCGTAGAGGTGACGATCGAAGATTGCCCGCTCGACTACGTACCAGTCGCGCCGCCCCTCTACAGGGGCGAGCCCCGCCATAGCAGGATCACCCCACGTGGCGGCTTGCCCGCTCGCCATCCGCTCTGCCCTCCAGTCCTCGAGAAGCAACCTACTCAACTCAGAATCGCGAGTCAACTTTTTTCGACATGCTTGCCGAAAAAACCGTACATCTCCGTCGGGGGAGTAGCCGCTCGATCTGAAAGTTCTTGACCTTCAAGCGCCGGTAGAGTTACATAGCGCGCTGGGCAGGGACGATCCGTCCCGAGACGTGGTAGCCGACGACGATGTAGCCTACAACATCTTGGGGTGCGATCCCTCAGTGTGTCCACACACGGAGGCGAGCGGGCATGACAAGTGTGCAGGGCGTAAGCCCCAGCGGGGGGCCGAGTGTTGTCTCGGGGGCAAATGGCAAGGCCAACGGTAACGGTGCTACTAAAGTTAAAGTAAACGGTATTGGGCATAAAGGAGCACCGTGGGCCATCCGCCCGAGGTCTGGACCTGGCGGGCAAGTTCTCGAGGTTGTCCTCGCTCCGGGACTTGTACTACCGGCGGGTCGCTTGCTTGCGCGATCAGTCGATGACGCAAGCCTCACAGGCGGCTATCTCGCGCAAGTCGCGCTACACGAGTTGATAGGCACAGTTGGGCCGATGGTGTGGTCCGATGGACAATTCCTCGCGTACAGTGCGGGGGTGTTTCGGCCTGTGACCTCGACGGCGCTGCGAACTCGGTTGTCAGCGCTGCACGGCCGCCCGCTGTCCGGCTCCGTAAAGGACAAGCGCCGGATCACAATCACACAACGAGTCATCGGCGACACGCTTGGGTGCCTTCGGGACCTTCTCGCGGAGCCGACACAACAGGTCTTTACCGGGCAACCCTCGGGAGTGGCTTTCCGCGATGTGTTCGTGAAAATCGACGGCGGGCAGGTTGTTGTGGTTCCACACTCGCCGCTGAACGGGGCGCGGATGTGGGTTGATGCGTTGTACGACCCACAGGCACGATGCCCAAAATTCGAGCGCTTCCTGGACGGCGTGTTGCGCCCGTCCGACCACGAGGACGGCGTAGTCAACCCTGTTGCAGAGACGCAGGCCAAGAAGACGCTCCTCTGGGAGTGGCTTGGGGTCGCGCTGGCGGGGCGCGCTTGCGATCTGGGCAAGGCCCTGCTACTGTCGGGGTTCGGTGGGACAGGCAAGTCAACACTTCTCCAGATCATGCGGGCTTTTTGGCCACCTGATCTCGTCAGTGCAGTCCCGTTGCATGCGCTCGAGCACGCCTACGACCGAGCAGTCTTGGCCGGCAAGATGCTGAACGTTTGTGGGGAGCTCCCCTCGGCCGACGCTGATGCTGTCGAGACCGCGAAGGCCATGATCACGGGGAAAGACCTCGTGGAAGCGCGACACCCCTACGAGCGGCCGTTCTCCTTCCTACCTCGAGCTGCGCACCTGATGGCCGCGAATCGGCTGCCCTTCATCGGGGACTACAGCGGAGCCTTCTTCGAGCGGTTCGTGATCTTGAACATGACGCAGAAGTTCCGGGGCGCGATCCATGAAGATCTCGAGATCGCAGACCGGATCGTCGAAGACGAGCTGGGCGCCATCGCCTCACGTGCGCTTCAGGCAGCAGTGAAGCCCATCACGGCGCGACGGTACACGACGCCGCCCTCGTCTCGAACGGCAGTGAGTGCCTGGCAGAATACATCAGACTCGACGCGCGCGTGGGCCGAGCTCAACTTACGGCAAGCAGCAGGACCGCACGAGGGAACGTACGCCAGCGAATTGTATGGCGCGTACGCCACTTGGGCCACATTCGGGGGGTACCGCCCGATGGCCGCGAACAAGTTTTCGGCGCATCTCCGGGCTGCCGGGCATACCAGCCAGCGGACACAAAACGGTAATCGGTTTAACGTTGTTATTCTCGACAAAGGGACGAAATTTTGACGAACACCATTAGGTTTTTCCATGATCCAGGTCAAAAAAGCCCCAGCGAAATCATTGAGGATGTGTAAGACGGACAATTTTCACAAAAAAACTTAAAAATTTTATAAGACTTCTTGAAACTATCCGTCTTACACAAACCTAATAAAATCAGACCCATTTCATGTAGCACTTTTTTGCATAGCGAAAAAATCAAGCACTTACAGATCGCGCTCTCCCGTTTGGCGATTTTGGTCGATGTTGCGTCAATTCCCCCAACCCTACGGAATCGTAATCGAATCGGGTGGTTGGCACGATTCTTCTTTTTAACAAGAGTCCTTTCGGGGGGGTGTGGATAACCTTCAGAAAGCTTTGTCGGGGCGCCGAGTTCCTGCACGGTGGAGAATTTTTATCAAACGACTTTAGTTGGGCGTGTTTGGGGTATTTCTAGTTTAGCTGAAATTGTCACAGGAAGGTTGTACTTTTTCGCTTGTCCCCGTCGCCACAACTGATGCACGTTTACGCGCCGCGCCAATGCGCTGCGTCAAGGGCGCTGAGGCTGTTGGGGGGAGGAGTGCTTTGCGGGGCGTACGCCGCGCGCGTCGTGGGTGCGCCAGTCCGCGCAGGGCCGGCGATTTCGCAGGGGTGCCCCTTGTGCCGATCCGCCGGCTTACACGCCGTCTACGGGCCGCTCACGACGATGTAGCGCGAGAAAAGTTGCGTGCTGGAGACGAGCTGCACTAGAATCGCGTAGCCCAACAACTAGCCTAGGAGGCACACGTTGTGCACGCATCCGTCTGTTCTGTGGGGGTTGACTCGGTACCCAGACACTGAGACTGAACTACACGACTTGATCAGCTTCCTACTCACGCAGATCGTCGGGGAGGCGTTCCCGGGGCCGGTGACATGCGTCGTCTCGAAGGACCTACAGGGGAAGCTTGGTCCGATCGAGGTCCCTGAGAAGATCGCGCAGCACCCTGGGGTCGCGTTCGTCTTCCGTGAGGTCCCCGACGATACGATCTTCCTGCTCGCCGCCAACCTACACGCCGACGCGATGATTCACAGCCTCGAGCTTCTGAACACTCCGGGGCCCGCCTTCGCGATTTGGACGAGGCGTGAGGGGATGAGCGCGGTCACGGTCTCCGCCGGCGAGGTTTATGATCTCGCTGGGTCGGTCACCCAACACCTGCTGCCCCGCTCGCTCTCAGTGAGCGTCCTCCACTGAGCCACCCACCTCGGTAAGGTATGGGGGCCCCCCCGGGGGCAGCGGGGGGGCCCCGACAAAACCAAGCTGGGAACAGGCAGACGGGGAGGAGGACCGTTGCCCAGCCGAGCCGGTTAGGCTCTGTCTGCATGATGCTATTAAGGGCAGCATGTGTCAAGGGAAAAACGTGCTTGCTGGTTCATTCTGCGGCGTGCTAGTTTCTGCACATGCCCCATAAACTTATCGTTGATCGTCGTAAGTTGTACCTTTACGCAGGAGGGGGCGCGGTTGTAGCCGGCGGGATCTGGCTCCTTACGCGTAAGGGGCCTAAGCTGCCTGTGCCTGGCGCAGCGCCGACACTCAAGCGGTACGGGCTTGTTGACGGGACTGATCGCGTGATCTCGGCGATCAAACGTTGGGACTTCTCGAAGACGACGCTCGCTGAAGCGCGTGTGATGTGGGAGCGGACGCTTGCTTTTTCGCAGGCAGCGCGACAACTGCTCGTCAGCGCGGCAAGTGAGCTTGACCAAATTGGGTCGTCGCTGGTCTTCGCCATGACGACCGGGCCCGCTATGACCTTGGCTACCGAGTCCATCACGAAGGACTTTCGGCAAGCCGCTGTTGCGCTGGAGGGGCGCGAAGCAGACTTCAGTACCTATCTCGCCGCGTCTGTGTCCGTTGAGCGGTATGTTGGCGCGTCGCAGATTATTCTCGGCAGAGTTCGGAGTGCCTTCTCGGCCCTTGAGGCTTACCAGCAGAGCCTCTTCCCACGGTTACTACGTCTTGTGAATGTTGTTGGAGACGCGCTCGAGGCTACCCTACGAGCCGCGCTCAAGGTCATCGAGAGTGCTGGGAAGCTCGCTATCGCGACTGCGGGGCTTGTGGAGTGGTTCCCGCACGCAATAATCGCAGGGGGGATCATCGCCCTCGGAATCTGGGCGTATCGGAGCGCTCCTACACGCTCGTCTAGATTGCTTCCTGAGTAGTTGTTATCGTCGAGTATGCGCTTCGTGGACGAGGCGGGCTTCCTCGGTCTGCGGCCCGAAGTCTGTGCCTGTTGCTAGAATACCTTTCTTGGGGCGTGTGCCACGTTCGACCTCGTAAGGTTCGATCTCACCTGAACGCGCAGCAAAGTCCTCAGCGACAGCACGGGTGTCCGCAGATACGCCGGCGGTGCGTGCGATCGTTTCACCGAGGGCGCGCAGCTCTTTGTAGGGCCAGCCGGGGCTCGTCTCAGGCGGCAGGTTGGCAACAGCGAACCGTAGTATCGGCAGCGCTAAGTCGATCAACGCGACAAGTTCTGCTTGCGATCCTGTGATTGGTGGCTGTGCCTGGATCTGTTCCAGCTCTGCAACTCGTCGGATAAGTTCCTGCTCATGTTCCATCATCCGGTGTAGGTCCGCGAGCTGAATGGTCGCTGTCGTTTGCATTGTCACCCAATCCTGGCAATGTCTTGTTTTACAAGAGGCCAACTCCACCAAGGCGTGTCACGCAAAGCACCGGGATCCCAGCCGGCTGGGGGTTTCTTCGTACATCGCGCGAGGGGCGCTACGTCCTCGTGACCGGTAAGACGTGACGTAAGGTGCCACCCCGAGGGCAGCCCCCAACGGGCGGCGATGTCCGCGCACAACTCACTAACGGCAAAGTGTTGTGCCCTAGTGTACCGCAAGGGACGAATTGTTGCCGGCGGATCGACGGGAAGAACCTCGATCCCGACTGTGCAGTCGTTGACGCTTTTGCCGGGGTAGAGGTGCGCGGGCGACTTGTGGCCTGGCCAGCAGCGTTCCCATAGCTCAACGAGATGCGGCGGAAGCATCTTTCGCCATGCGCCCGAGAGGTACGCTTCGCGGTCCTCTGTCGTCACACCAACATGAGTTGCGCGCTCGTGCTCGTCGGCGATCTGCGCGATCTGTCCGTCGTAGCCTACGACGTAGTGCGCGAAGTATGACTCAGGCTTGAGATAGTATGCTACGGCGTACTCGAACGGGGCTGCGCCGTGCTTGCGGGCTTGTTTGACGATCCCAGAGCCGGTTGTGTGCACGACAATGCCCCAGACCGGCTGGGTCCGATCATTTACGTCCTTCAGCTTGTCGATCTTGAACGTCGCCAACTTCGACAAGCCGTTCACGTCAGGGCGCACCTTGTAGGTCACGGTGTGAGGATCCTTTGTAGGGCGCTCTTGATGAACGCCTTAACGATAACCTTCCGCCCTTCGGCAGTTTTGAGGTGTGCCCGCAAAGTCGTGGCGAGGGCGTGCCACGGTAGTCCTACTGCTTGTGCGATCTTACCTGGCAGGACGCATACCACGAACGGGACTGCAATCGGGAGCGTGTTCGTCACGGAGACCTGGCTGGGAGTGTGTGGCTTGATCCCTATTTTTCCATGATGGTTGGAGACCAAGACAGGCACATAGCCCGCCTTGATCGGGGGAACGATCTCTAACACGATCGTTTCCTGTGCCTGGACGAGGCCTATGACGGGCCGCCAGACGTAGCCTTCAGTCATCGTCGCCTACAACCTTGAGGTCCGTGGGCTCAGCGGGTGTCAGGGTTGCAAGGGCATAGGTGTGGACGAGTGCCAGAAGTGGCGTTGTGTAACAGGCCACGAGGCCTCCTAGAATGACTCCCTGAAGGCTGGCAGGGGGCAGGCTGGCAAAGGACCACCCAAGGGTCTTGCCGGTCGCGTAGACCGTCCCAGCACCAATCCAAGTGCCGCTACAGGCGGCACAGGTGGCCCACGCGTCTAACCATGCAGGATACCGCAGCCATAAGGGCCGGGTCAGTTTGGCTCGCGCTAGGAGGTAGTAGCCGACCGCCACGAGTACAAGGGTAAGGATTGTCACCACTTAGATCCTCGCGCTTTACTGTCCGCAATGTCCTTCAGCTCATCCGAGAGCTTGTCTAGCTTGCCGGTGAGTCGGCTGGAACCTACAGCCACGCTCCACCCGTCCCGCCCCGACCACGACGTACACAGGTGCCCCGCTTCGCAGAAATCTGCCTCGGCTGCACCCTTGAGGCATAGCCCGATCGCTCCTGCAACAACTTTCCGGTTGAAATTCTCCAGTTGTTCCAGGCGCTTGTCCTTGTCGCCAGCAGCAGCACGGAATGCTTGCTCTACGGCCGCATGCTCAGGCACGCCTGCTTGTGCTAGCCGTGACACCTCAAGTACAGCTGAGGCGGGCACGTACTCGGATGCTTGCCTTGAAGTGATTGCGATGTGGGCACATGCTGCGCGATAATGGGGCGCCCACGAGTCTCGCGCGAGCTTCCCATTCTCCCAACTAATACAGTTCTGGCACCGCCGAGCACGTTCCACAACACGAGCAGGATCAAACATCACTCCTCCGGGGGCTTTGTCGCGGAACGGAACGGGATTACCTTTGAGGCTTGTCGGGCCTGGTGCCTTGCGGCGCGAGCACGCTCGAATGCGGCCTTTTGCGCTGGAGTTTGGCGGCAACCGCAGGACTTGTTCGAGCCCCAATTGTTCTTACGAATCGGGACGTTCAGCCTGTTGCATGCTTTGCACTCGCAGAGGTAAACGTCCACGAGTCCTTCGATGTGTCGTATACCTCGGATCACGAGAGATCCGTGCTCCGTCCCGATCATAACGTCTTCGCGTTCAGGGATCCAACGCTTCACGTTGCTGTTTGTAAATCGTGTAGCAGTTGGAGTCAAGACAAAAGCGTTGGGGCTCCCGGCGAAGTCTCTTGACAGGTGTTGTTGTCGGCTGTAGGTTGCCGGACATGGCCATTCAAAAGCCCCAAAAGCTCGACCATGCAAAGCTGCTCTCCTTCGTTGAACCAATCAGTATCCGGTTGGAGAAGGTCACCGGGGGCGGCCCGCCAACTCCCGTTGAATTGCCACCCAAAGACGATCAGCCCCCCGGGATGGGCTTCACCTGTGAAGAGATTCTCCAACTAGAGCCGTGGGTCGCTCGTGAGATCGGTGGGGGTTCTTACGAGGTGACCGTGACTGACTCACAGGGGGCTGCCATGACTTGGAAGTTCTACTACCCTGTAGCGAAGCCACAGGTTGCCGCCCCGTCAGGTCCGGCTGTTGCGCCTGGGGTACCTCTCATGGGCCCTCCGGGACACTTCGGGGGGCCTAATTGGGGCACCCCGCAGGCGCCCGCCTGGAGTGCGCCACCGTCACCGTCGCCTGCTTGGGGAACGCCGCAAACGATGAATAGTTGGGGGACGCTTGTGCCCTTTGGGGGTGGTGGGCAGCCCTGGTTTCCCATGTCGTCGGGCCACGATGATCGACGATCCGAGGAGCAGATCAGGCAGCTTCAGCTTCAAATCAAGGAACAGGAATACCGAGCCGAGCTGGACCGCCAGCGGGCTGTGAGTGAGAAGCAGCTCTCCGAGATGCGTGAGGAGCTGCGGCGCCTTGCTGAAGTACGCACAACGGAGAGCCCCGAGACCAAGACCCTTCGCGAGGAGCTAGAGCGGGTTAAGAGTGATCGTCAGACTGCTGAGATGGCCGCTTTGCGTGAGCTGATCGCGAAGGCAGCAGAGCGGCGCCCTGATGATGATCTCCAACGGCTGCGGGAGGAGATGGCCCGTGAACGTCTCGAACGTGACCGGCAGTCGGCCGAAGATCGGCACCGCCAGGAGGTCATGGCGATGCAGGCCAAGATGGACCAGATAGTCTTAGCAGCACAGAACAAGTCCGATCCGATGCTGGCTTTCATGCAGGAGAGTGCCCGGCAGCAACAGGAGACGGCGCGTGAGATCGCACGGGCGCAACAGACGCAGACGGACAAGCTAACCGCGTTCATGATGAACCCGCTTCAGCTCGCACAGCTCATGAAGGACCAGTCCGCGGGCGTTGACGGTGTGCTCCGTAACATCGTCCAGTCGTTCGGGGACGCCTTCGGAACGTACCGCACGGCGCTGGAGTCGATCGCGCAGCTCTCCGGCAACAATGTGAGTCCGGCGGTCGAGATCTTGCGGGACGGCATTGCCAAGGGCAGCGAGATCGCGCAGATGTGGCTCGATACCAAGAAGACTGAGGCTGTAGGAGTCTCCCGCGCCAAGATCGCCGAGTCGCAGGCGCGTGCGGTCGCGATGCAGGCGCAGACGGAGACCACGCGGTTGCAGGCCGCGAGGCTCGCACAGGGCTTTGCCGAGGCGCAGCCGCTCCCGCCCGTGGTCACGCGGCCTGTAGCGCACGCATCGATCACGCCGCCCACGAATGGTCGGTACGAAGGTACTGTCGAGCGCCCTAAGCAGACTGCTAAACAGGGGCCGTCCGACGCACAGATGTTCGGGGAGGCGTGGGGGGCGGTCCGGCACCTTCGGGCTGGTGTGGCCGAGGGTAAGCTGACTGCGGAGAAGGCTGTTGACGCGATCTTGACCGGTGCGGGCTTTGCACAGGAGAAGGCGATGAAGCAGGGTTGTGAGCTGGGCGCACTCGTGCCAGCCTTCACGCTTCTCGAGGACGAACGGTACGCGGACTTAGTTGATGCGTTGCTCCCCGCCGCACCCCGGGAGTTCCGTGAAGAGTGTGTCAAGTTCCTGGGAGAGAAGTTATCCGAAGATGAGGCTGCGGAGGAAGTACTTCCTGGCGATGGTGTTGCTGCCGAAGTCGTGTCATAGCTCATGAAGTATGCCTGTCCTCAGTGCGGACTTGTCATCGTCGAGACGTTGACGCCGATCGAGATGGTAGCGCAGGCAGGTTCGCTGCTTGCCCTTGAGCCTAAGCTCGTCTGCGGGCGATGTCGTGTCGTCGTCCTCTGGGGCCGTGGCGCGATCACCATCGACACGGCGCAACGCAAGATGGTCATCGATGGTGCTCGCGACCCGAAGAAGCCCGGCATACTCAAGGCAAAGTAGTTAGCTCACCGAGAGGAACTTCATGCGAGTGACTGTTGTGGGGACAGGCTATGTCGGCCTCGTGACTGGTGCTTGTCTTGCGGACTTCGGAAACACGGTCTGTTGTTTGGACTCGGATGATCGGAAAGTTGAGGCTCTGAAAGCAGGGCAGATCCCCATCTATGAGCCCGGGCTCGAGGAACTCGTCACACGACATGTTGCAGCCAAGCGCCTGACGTTCACGTCGAGTTACGCTGAAGCTGTATCGGAGTTCGAGCCTACAGTTGTCTTCCTTGCGGTCGGGACGCCCTACGCGGCTGATGGGGCGGCCGATCTTCGTCACGTCAGGGCTGCGGCTGGGGAGGTCGGCCACGCGTTGCGCGCGGTGCAAACTGTCGTCGTAAACAAGAGCACCGTTCCTGTAGGTACAGCAGATCTTGTTGAAGGCATCCTACGAGAGACTGTCCGGCCCGGTTGTAGTTTCTCGGTCGTATCCAACCCTGAGTTTCTCAAGGAGGGTACGGCGGTCGCGGACTTTATGAGGCCGGATCGGGTCGTTGTCGGGCTTGTGGAGGATGCTGCACGACGTGTGATGACGGAGCTGTATAAGCCTGTCGTTCGGGATCTCTCACGGCTGTACTTTACGAGCCGGCGCTCTGCCGAGTTGTCCAAGTACGCCTGCAACGCCATGCTCGCGACGCGGATCTCGTTCATGAACGAGCTGGCTTGTCTCGCTGAGAAGGTCGGCGCGGACATCGAAGATGTACGTCAAGTCATGAGCACGGATCCTCGAATTGGGGCGAAATTCCTCTACGCGGGGTGTGGTTGGGGAGGCTCGTGTTTCGGGAAGGATCTGTATGCCCTGTGCGCGACCGGCGCCAAGCACGCTGTGCCGCTCCGCCTGGCCAAGGCAGCTTTAGATGTCAACATCGGACAACAGTATGTCCTGTCCACAAAGATCAACGACCACTTCGGGGATAAGCGGGGGACGGTTGCTGTATGGGGGCTTGCGTTCAAGCCTGAGACCGATGATGCTCGGGACGCCCCGGCGCTGTCACTCATAGAAGACCTCTGCCGTAACGGCTGGCAGGTACGCGCCTTCGACCCACGTGCTGCACAGCACTTCGCGGACTTGTTGTTACAGCGAGGGGCCGCCAACATACAGAACTTCGAGGTCGCCGACAGCGCCTACAACGCGCTTGTGGACGCTGACGCGCTCGTGCTCGTGACTGAGTGGCACGAGTTCAGGCGCCCCGACTGGTCCTACGTCAAGAAGCTCCTCAGGCGTCCCGTCCTCTTCGATGGGCGGAACGTCTGGGATCGCGAGGAAGTCAAACGGCTGGGGTTCACCTGCTATGGGATCGGTCGTTAAGTGGCCGGCTTCGTTACGCGGCGGCCGGTGCGGCAGCGCCCGCGCCCGGCGGGAGTCAGGAGCGTGTACGCTTGGGTGCCGCTAGTGCAGTGGCGTTTGCGGGGGGCCCACTTACCTCGGGGGCAGCCGATCAAGAGCCAAACGCGCCCTCTTCGCGTCCACCGAAAGCTCCTCGCGTCAAAGTGTTGTTTAGGCGCGACGACCCGTTCACAGAACGTCCCTTCGATCTTCCGCTTTCGAGCCACTATACGCGCCCCTTCCTCGCCTTGATGTAGCAGCGGTCGATGAGGCTTTGCGCTCGTGCGAGAATTCGCGCCTGACGACCCGTGCGACTCCGCGCTGCAAATAGTGGCGGGGCCTCTTTAGTGAAGTGCCGTCCGGCATCGGTGATCCAATAACGCGCACGACGGCAGTCTTGTTGTTTGAGCGCAACACCTGCTTGTCTTAGACTGTACTCGAAGCCCGTAAGCATCTCGGTTACCTCCGACAGGCACGTGTCGCACGGACGAACCGCGAGCGGTCGAATCGCGGATTTTGGTTCTTGAAGTAGCGCGCTAGGCTGTCCGCTAGTACTTCAGAAGCTGCGTGGTCGCAGAGAATCGCCGCGATGGCCTGAAAGTCCTGCCTGGTCACCTCGCCTAGGGGTTTAGCTCGTCGCCGGGGCATGCTGACCTCCTCTACTTACGATCGCCACAACTTATAGATCGACACACCGATCAGGGCGGTCATGAGTGCTGCATTTACGATCTGGAGTGTGATCTGTTGCTTCTGAAGGCGGGTTACGTCCGTGATGTCGTCTGGACTACCAAGGAAGGGCACGAGGGGGATTATTCCTAGTCCCGGCCCGGACAGCTCCTCAAAGGTTGCATACGGGGAGTAGTACCGCTTGGAGACTAGCATGCCCCGATTCTAACACGAACTCGATCTATCCGTGGCAAGACGGGGCAGCCAACGTGCGCGGCATGTTGAGCAGACGAGGGGTGGTGTGACAGCACGCAACGCTGGGTAGCTGGGTTTGTAGAGCCGTTCTCCGTCAGCGTCGCAGACTTCGCAGGTGCCGACTTTGGCGTAGGACCAGACAATCTTTTGCGGGTCTACCGCGGGCACGATTTAGTCCATCGTCCGAGGCCGAGTCCCAGCCCGAGGGGTACAAGGAGCGCGCTAGCGATGATGGTTGGGAAGACCCACTTGTGTTGTCGTGCGTAGACGTAAAACTCGAGAGGGCGCACGGCGCGGCGGAGGCCTAGCCCCTTGGTCTGTGTGGGCGCCGTGCCTGGTTTCGCAGGTTCAAGGCTGCGGATCTTCCGCGCGAGCTGGACGATCTGTGGTAGGGCGGGGTCCTCGATCGCGCTTACGATCACGTCGAGGTACTTCTCGCCAGCGGTGATGACCTTTTGCGTGTCCTCCCAGACGCCGGTGAGCATAGAACTACACCGGGCGGGGCTTGCGCAGGAGGAGGTAAGCCCCGCCACCGAGGACGAGCACGCCACCACCGACAGCCGCCCAGAACCAGGGCTTCGTGTAGATCGGCGCCGCTTGGCCCGTCTGTGCTTCCAGCTTGCTCTCCTGTACCTGAGGCACACCGGCGGGCGCTTGCGCCGCGGGGGCGATCTCTTGGTGAGTTGCTTGCGCGAGCCCAGCGAGTCCGATGGGGACAGCAATCCGCCACACTCCACGCTTGGCGCTGAAGGCTGTGATCGTACCTGTCGGGTAAGTTTCAGGGGCGCCAGGTGCGCCCGTTGGTGCTTGCGCGGGCCCCCGCTTGTACTGCGTCAGTAGCAACTTGACACCAACGGTGATCTCGCGGGCGTGCCGCTGGACGGTCGCCAGTGCATCCTGTTGCACACTCGTCGGCAGATACTCGAACGCTGCTGTGGCGATCGGGATGAGAGTACGCACAGCCGATGGGATCCGGGGGATCCTTGCAGCCCATGCAGCGATTGCCTGTAAAGTCTTGGGCCTGACTATGCCGTCGATAGCTCCCGGGTCTCCTGCTGGAAACTTGGCCGCGGTGCTCAGGTCCCTGAGGGCCTGTTGGAGCTCCTGGACCTCCGGGTAGCCCCCTGCGAAATCTCCGAGCGAGTAAGGATCCTGTTCGTAGCGGACGAGGCTTAGCATGTTGTTTTCCTTTTAGCCACGCTTACGGCGCGCGAAGTAGACCCCGCTACCGAGGACGAGCACGCCACCACCGACAGCCGCCCAGAACCAGGGCTTCGTGTAGATCGGGTCGTCGTAGGTCCCGCCGTCCTGTGCATCGGGTGGCTTGGTCGAAGAGGTCGTCTCTTGGGCGTACCCGGCTGGAGGCGGAGGTGCCCCCGCAAGGCCCGCCAAGCCGGGTTGTGCCCGGAAGACATACCATACCTTCTCGCCTTTATGGTAGATGGCGATCTTCGGTTGCACGCTGGGTTTGGGGGCGGCTTCAGGAGCTGCACCCGCTTCAGGCTTGCTGCACATTGCACCTCGCGCAAGGCTAGAAGCCGTCGCGCCAACAGCGCCTGCCGCCTGGGGAGGAATACCCACCATTGCACCTCCCGCAGAAGCTGTGGCGGCCGCAACAACGTCAAGGGTGGGCCCTAGGGCGCAAACACCTTGCTTAAACTTGTCAGCGGCCCAGTCGAGGGCGTCTCCGGCGGCATCCCAAGCTTTTTCGAGGGGGTTGCGGCTGGGGACGTGCTTCTTCTGTGTCAGAACCCAGTCTTTGTGGAACGCGTTTGGTTCGGCGAGGAACTTAGCGATCTGTGTTCCGGCGATCTTGTAGAAGGCGTAGGGAAAAGCGCCCCCGCGGATTTTCGGCACGATACCTACTGCGGAGGCTGCCGGCGGTAGCCGCGCTGCGGCGGCGATCTGTGCGTCCCAGAGCTTCTTCTCTTCAGGTGGAGGTGTCCTGTAGTGGTTTGTGAGCGTCAACGTCCCGGCTTTGAGGCCCGCCTGTTCCTGCGCCTGCTTCTCCGCAGTCCGCTGCGCGTCCGTAGCTTTTTCGGCCTCAGTCTTCGGTCGGCACTGCCCCGTTGTCGCGTCGCGGGTTTGCCCTGCTACACAGGCGCCAACTCTTACTGTTTCTCGAGGTGGTGGCGCAATACAACGTCCCATGACCCACAGTTGGCCTGCGGGGCAGGTCTCTCCTAACTCACGTATCAACATGTCCTTAAAGGTACGCCCTCATACGCTTTCTTGTCAATGATGGGGCCCGTGTGTTAGGCTCCCTATATGCTAGGTCGTAAGCTCGTCATTGGAGGCGGCGTCCTCGCAGCATTCGGTGTGCTTGTTTGGGCTCTGGAGCGGCGTAAGCAGGGCCTGGGTCGTGTCGTCGGCGTCGAGAAGCGCAACGGCATGACGGTGAAGCATCATCGCGGCGCGATGGATATCAAGGAACGTGCGGGGCTCATCCAAGATCTCGTCTGGGATAGCGTCAAGAACCCCGAGATGCGCCAGCTCGCGCTCGCGATCACAGGGGAAGGCCGGCGGCAGGTGCAAGTCCGAGATCGTGTGTTCGACGTTCAAGGCGCAAATTGTCCCGCGCGCGACGGAATGTGTGAGGCTAAGGCAGTCTACAACTGGGTGCGTAAGAATGTACGTTACGCAGGGGACATCGCCCCGATCAAACAGGGGCGTCGTGGTGTTGTTGAAGGCGTTGACTACTTTGCGGCGGCTGATCGTGTAGTGCAGTTCGGGGCGGAGGATTGTGACGGCCATAGCATCCTGAACGCTACACTTCTTGCCCTCAACGGGATCCCCGCGAAGCTGCGTATCACGGCCCCTGGACGGTTTCGCGAGTGGTCGCACATCTACACTGTTGCTGGTATGCCCAAGACTGCACCGAAGAAGTGGGTTGCTCTCGATACGACGTTGCCCGGGGAGTACTTCGGCGTCGAGGCGCCACACGGGCGTGTACGGGACTTCGATGCCTGAGCAAAGGAGCGGATGATATGTTCATGGATGCTGTAACGACACAGGTAATCCCCGAGGCGTTGTGGCCCGAGGCTGAGGCTTCGATGTCGAAGTGGACGGGCTACGTCCGTGTGGGCCTCGACAAGGAGAAGCGGATGATCACTCTCACCCGTCCTTCTTGGTACAAACACCCAGTGGTACTCGGAGTGGCAGGCGGGTTGCTTGTCGGCTTCCTCGCCGGTCGGCGGTAGTTGTCACTTCTTGTTTAGTCGCTCCAATGCAGTCATGACCCGTGAGGGGCGGAACCGCACTGCACCCCCCGTCTTGATTACTGGGATCTGTCCTGCGCGAACAAGCCGCGCCAGCGTCGATCGACTGAGCTGAAAAACGTGGCACGCCTGCTTCACGGTGAGTAGGCGTTCAATTGGCGTGTAGACGGGAGGTGGCGCTCCCGGCGAGCGTGGCCTCCGTGGTCGGGTCGTCACGACGCTTGTTGTACCGTGAATCGATTACATTGGTCAAGGTGTCTCAGGTTGCGCCATTCGGCGCCACGCCGCGTCTAGCGCAACCAAGCGAAATCCCTCAATTTTTTCCTTGACGTGCTCGTCTATCGCGGCGATGCTGTAATACATGGCGCAGTATACACAGCGTTGCCGAGGTTATTGTGGGGCTGAGTCTCCAAGCACGGCCGCACAGTTGATCATCGCGGCGATTCCGGGTATGCGCCGGGTGCTCGCGCCTGCGCCTGGAGTTGTTCCCGAGGCTGTGACTGAAGTTGCTCCTGAGGCTGCGGCTGAGGCCGCCCCCGCTGAAGTGATGTCCACAGCACAACCAGCGATTGTCGAGGCTATGGTGCGACCGACTGCTGTGCCGATGGCGCCTGTATCAACACCTGTTATGCCTGCGCCCGTTATGCCAGTCACAGCGGGCCCGCAACTTGCGCCAACTGCACCGCTCGTCCGCGCGTCTATGCAGACTATGCCGCTCAGGCCTGCGGTAGCAGGACTGCGGCCAGCAGCGGGGATGGCCGCCCGTGCGTCTGCGGTAGGGTTTAACGCTGTCGCGGCGGGACTTCGACAGACTGCGATGGCGCAGGCGCTCAACCGCCCAGTAGTTGTTACACAGCCGGCTGGGACAATGGCTGTTGTGGCAGGTCGGTCACAGACGTATCTACGACTGCCGGCGAAGCCAGGGCTTGCGCGAGAACGTGTGATGGCTGTTCCGGCTCCGCCTCTTCCTAAGCCGCCCGCGGCGATGCCACGACAGGATACTCGCGGAGCGCAAGTCGTCAAGGGAGCTGTACAGGCGACCTCGGCGGGGGCGCGAGCTGAAGTAACTCGACAAGCGCCGCCTGCGTTTGCCCGCACGGCCGCTGTGAGCCCCTACCGGTCGATCGCAAGGAGGCGGTAATGCCTAGTGTGTTCACGATCCAAGGTGCCCCACCGCCCAAGCGGCGGCGGCGGCGGAAGCCTGGTGGTGTTGAGTGCCGTGTCGATGAGTGCAAGACGGTACATAACCCGAGGACCAAGCGATCAACGCAGTTGTGCTGCGTTGGGCGCGCCAAGAGTCCTACGGGTTGGCGATTCGTGAAACGTTGAACCTTTTACGTAAAGGAGCGAAAAATGGCGAAGCGGCGATCCTATGGTGATGTCAGTGAGACGGGTGATGTTGGCACCATCGACATGTTCGGACTCGACGAGTTCGGCACGCCGATCGGCCTGCCTGCGTTCTATGGCGCGGCTGGCGGTGCTGCGGTGCAGACCTTGAGCGCCATGGCGATCAAGAAGTTTGCGCCTGCACAAGCGGCGTGGTCCGAGGCGATCGGTGGTGCGATCGGTATCGCCGCCGGTGCTGTGGCCTACTACGCGGCCCCGCGCGCTCGTGGTGCTGCAGCGGCCATGATGGCAGTCTCGGCAGTGAACGGCGTCCTGCGGCAGTTCGTGCCTGAGCTCCTCGGCCTCTCTGGGATGGACGTAGAGCAGGTGCGCGGCCACGAGGCTGCTTGGGGTGGTGTCCAGGCGGAGCAGGTTGATGGGGTGCTCCCCGAGGTGCTCAGCTCGAGCGCCCTCGCGGATGAGGCTGCCAAGGTGCGGATGCTCGAGGGCCCGGAAATCAGTGGGCTGGGTCAGAACTACGGAGCGACGATCTTCGGCGCCCGTTCCAACTAGCTAACGAAATCAAGAGAAAAGGAGAATAAATATGGCCGGTCTCAACGTCGCTCCTGGCACTGCAACCGTCAAGCTGGCGGACGGCTCTACCGTCTCGCTGGTCGATTGGCGGGACGACAAGTTCTTTGGCACCATCGAGCTGGAGGATGGTGACACCTCCAGCGTCGAGGCGTTCTCGAACGGACGGTCGCAGCCGATCCCTGGAGGTTCACGTAACCAGACCAAGGTGGACACGAACATCCCGAAGTCCGGCGATAGCGGCCTCCCGCGTCAGTGGGAGATGCTAGTCTACGGTTGGGGTATCGAGTTCGTGCGTACGATGTCGTCCGCGACCCTCGCGGCGGCCTCGAACCCCGTGACGTACACCAACGCCTTCGAGTTGGACCGCCGTTGTTCGTTTGAGTTCCACTACAACGGCAAGATCTACAGCTCCGGTAAGTGTTCGGACTACCCGCGTGGTGGCGGGATCCTGGCGCAGTATTTCACCACGGCCAACGCGACCACGTTCGATGCCGCCAACAACGGCGTCCCGTCGCCGCGTGATAAGGTCGCCCTGGTGCTCCCGGTCCACATGAAGGAGGGCCTGAGCTACAAGGCGATCTACGAGCCCCAGACCGCGCTGGACATCGGCACGTCGTTGTTCATGGACGTGCGGACGATCCTGTTCGGGCTCATCAAGGTCTCCGTCAACTAGCTTCGCGTAAGATTGTGAAGGGGCCCGTAACTAGATGCAGTTACGGGCCCCCTTCATTTTCTAGTGATACGTGTTGTACTTGCAAGCGTCCCTGGAGTTGTAGTAGGCTCTTGGCTAGATAACCCCTGGCGCAAACAGCGAGGTTGCCGATGTCCCGTCTGCTTGATTCGTATAAGGGTCGAAGAGTCGAGAAGCGTCTTCCTTACGTGATGTTTGCGCAGCTCAACATTGCCGCAAGTACAACCGGCGCGAGTTTCGCTGACTCGAGCTTCCTCCACTCGACGGACAAGCCCTTCGAGGTCCACCGTGCCTCGATCCATGTTACGGCAGTGGATAGTAGTGATGTGCCAACCACGGCCCTTACGCCGAACAGTGAGACTTTTGCGCGCTTGGATATCTCGGATACGGGCGCCAACGAGCGGTTGACTAAAAGCGCCACACGTGTCGAGAATCTTGTCGCGGACAACACTAAGATGCTCGAATTGGACGATCCCTACATCATCGAGTACCAGACGGGGTTTGTGATCACCGGGGACAACCAGCACGCTTCGAGTCGGATCCGAATCCAGATCGCCTTCCACGGTTACTTGCTGAAGCTCGCGTAGGAGCGGGCATGTGATGGGCCCGTCGTATCTCAAGACTTTGGTTCTTCCGCAAGTAACAACGAGCATGGCTCCTTTACTGCGTACGTCAGATACCCCGTTACGTGTTCAAGTGTTCGTCGGCGGCGATATTGGCCGTAGCGCGTTTTTCTCGTATGGCGGTCGGGTTGACGCCTTGGATGCAACGACGATCCCACAGGATTGGGTCGGGGTTCCAGCGCGTGCAGATCGCACGCTCATCATGGGGCCGCGTCAGGTGTTGTACGGCGCGACTAATGACAACACCGCGATGTTGGTCAGCTTGTATATCTCGGAGGCGTTGCCCTTCGAGGCCGCGCCTTCTCGAGTGCTGCTCTCACCACCGCCGGAAGTGCGGGTCCAGCCCAGTCTGCAAGTACAGGCCGTTCTAGGCAGCGTCGAGGTCAGCTTCGACGGGAAGGACTGGATCCGTATAACATCCAGCCCGCTCGTTGATCTGCGGGCGTACTCTGCGCGGGTCTTCCTCCGTGTTACAGTGCCGGGCACGTCCGTTACGCTTGTTGGGACGACCCCCGCCGGACGAGGCTTCATCCGGACATTTCGCGATCTCGTTGTGGGACGGGCGACTCCTATCGATCTCTGAGCGAGGGAAGGAGTTCGGATGTCAATCAATGGTGACTACCAAGCCTCGAAGATCGGCTCGACGAGTGTTGTAGCATTCAACGGATCTGCCGGGGCGGCGGTGTCTGTGGAACTCATAAACGCTAGCAGCGATCAAGAACTCATCGTGTCTCAGAGCTTCGTGATCCGTGTTACCACAGATGCGCGTATCAGGCAGGGGAACGTCGATACTGTGGTCACAGCAACCTCAGGGCTCATGCTTGCAGCCGGTACGTATTGGCGCGTTGATGTAGAGTACGCCCGCGAACGTTACTTGTCCGTTCTAGGAGCAACAGCCGCAGGCGGCAATATTGAGTACACATCGATCACGGAGGTTGCGGTCTAGTGCTGAACCTCCCCATCACTATCGGCGGTGTGCAAGACCCCTACACTCCCTCTGATGGGACGTGGAACGTCACCGGCAACGTAACTGTCACGGGCACGGTCACGGCCGCTGCATTCACGGCAACAGGCTTTACGCAGGGCTCGGTCATCTTCGCGGGCGCGTCCGGGGCGCAGACCGAGGACAACGCTAACTTCTTCTGGGATGACGCAAACAACCGGCTCGGGATCGGCACAGCCGCGCCGGCTGCGACCCTGAGCATCGCGCAGCCTGTCGCGACCTCTGGGGCAGCGCTCGCACTCAGGTTGGTGGGTGGTGCGCATACGGGGCAGACAGCATCGACCGAAGTCCTCGACATCGACCTCGCGCTCAACCGCACTGTCACGCACGCTACGGGCGCGCTCACGACGCAGCGGCAGATCATCGTCCGGCAAGCAACTCACGCCTTCGCCGCTGCCTCAACGATCACGAACGCCTACTCGTTGTATGTTGTGGGCGCCCCGATCGCGGGCACCAACGCCACGATCACGAACCGCTGGGGGACCTTTCTTGGCGGCAACACTCAGATCGGGGGGCACATCATCCCCGACACCGACGGCTCCTATAACATCGGTGTCGCCACTACGACACGGATCAACAACGTCTACGTCTTCGGCGCCATCTCCTGGGATCAAGGCAACGGCGCAACGATCACCAGCAGTCAGATCGCGCAGAAGATTGGCTTCAATACCTACTCCGTACGTGGCGGGTCTACTGGTGGTTCTACCGCCATCGATGTCATTGTTGGAGGCGCTAGTGCCATTGCGCGCATTGCTGGGGATCTGTTCCAGGTCGTCAACAACGCAAGTGGGGCGCTTACAGTCGCCTACGACGGCTTCACGCGCATCACGAACATCTCGCAGACCTCAGGAACACGGCCCTCGTTTCTTGTTCAGGGCGCGGCGCATACAGGCCAAGTCGCTGGCACCGAGATCAAGCACGTCCACTTTGACCTCGCGCAGACCTACACGTTTGAGGCAGGCGCGATCTCCACGCAGCGGGCTGTCCGAATTGACGCACCGACCTATGCCTTCAACGGCGCCTCGGTGATCACCAACGCCGCGACGTTCTACGTCTCGGGCGCTCCCGCTCCAGGTGCCAGCGCTACGATCACGAATCCTTTCGCCGTGTGGATTGCTGGGGGCAGCTCGCGCTTCGATGGTGTAATTCTGGCCGCAGACGGTAGCGCCGCCGCACCAGGGATCGCGTTTACGAATGAGTCCGGTTCTGGGCTGCGCCGCTACGCCGCGGGCGCGATCCGGGTGGTTGTGCAGGGAGTGGACGCTGCGCAGTTCGCTGACGGCACGATGAACACCAGTTCCGTCGTCGCTAACGCAATTTACGCAGGGGATATTAGTGGTGCGGGGGCGACTAGCCTCCTGGCGTACTATTGCGGGGGCAACGGAGCAGTTGCAGGGCATCGCTTCTTCGCCTCGAATTCTTTTGCTGCCACAAGTGGCGCGACAATCGCTGACACGCACACGTACACCTTTGCACCAACCTCGGGGACGGGCACTTTTGCCGCGGTGGCGGTGCAATCCACGATCAACCAAACCGGCGGCGCAAACGGGAACTACACGGCCCTCTACATCAGCACCACCGAAACCGCTGTCGGCGGCACAGCTAATAAGTTCATCGACTGCGACATCGGCGGCGCGCGTAAGTTCTCGGTTGACAGCGCGGGCCTTCTCGGCTGGGTCGCAGGTAATGAGCAGACGACCGTAGGTGCAGCCGGCGGTGCTTCAGCGCTCCCCGCGACCCCGACCAAGTATCTAAAGATCAAGGATTCTGGCGGGACAACCCTGGTCGTTCCCGCTTATGCTGCTGCATAGTTTTGGGCCTCAAACGCAGAATTCTTCGGAGAGGACGACGAATGGCCAAGTATCTCGCAGTCCCGTACCCTGTCGTGCTGCGCAACCTCGTCACCGATGAGCCTGTCGGTCGTGACCTCTCGTTCTACGAATTTGTTCAAGGAACACTCCTTGTAGACAAGCGGTTCGGCAAGTCGGTCAAGGAACTCCAGACGGCCCTACGGATCGGCCAGGCGATCAAGGGTGCCGTCGCCGGCCAGATCATCTCGATCGAATCCGCGGATTGGGAGCTTCTGCGCGAGGTCGCGAAGGAGCCGGATGGCGGCTATCAGCCCGGTGTTGCTGTGCAGTTACTCTGCTTCATCGAGGCGATCACTGAGCGGGCCGCGGATGCACATCCCGGCAATGCCAAGGGGCCGCGCACTGATTTACAATCCTCGAGTGTTGTAGTACCGTAAGTGTATGAGGATCGGGAAGAAGCCTGGTTTTGGCGCGGTCCTTGGCGGCGCACGAACACGACCTGTCAGCCCTGGAGCGGCCGGATGTTGCGTTCGTCTTCCTGCACGACCAAGCAAGCTGACAATCCCTGTCAGACAACCTGCTTTCCCAGGGCGTACACGCTTTGGACGTTAACTTTGGAGGTCTCCGATGCCCCGACAGGACACTTCTTTTGAGATCTTCAAGCATGGAAAGGCGCAGCAGTGTAAGCTTGTGACGTTCAAGCGTGCTCGTCGTGGTGGCGCTGTGCTCCCTGCGCATCGCTGGGTGACTGTTACTCGCTGCACGGGGGACAAACTCGCAACGGCTGCGAGACAGCGCTACCATAAGAACAAGCCTTGCCGACGCGGGAAGGGGCCGCATAAGCAGCTCTTCACGCGATGCCCGGCTCAGCGACGTTAAAGGCGCATGCCCGATTACGCTCCCCTAGACCGTGTGGAACGCCTCCACACGGAGCAGAAGGCGGCCCATGAGAAGATCGTTCGAGCTGAGGTTCGCCTTGACCAGCACGACGCACGCCTACGTGAGGGCGCTACGAGCTTCAGCGAGCTGCGGGAGTCGATCACAGCCCTGCGCGATGAGGTCCGGCCCAAACCTCTCCCATGGTGGCAGATCGTCATGATCGTTGTTGCGATCGTGGGGACCTTCGGGGGCGGCGCGACTGTGCTCTTTCGCGCGCCATCACGGGACGAGTTCCGCGAACTTCAGCACGAAATGCAGGGCGTTCGGGAGAACCTCGCCGGCATGCGGGTGCAGATCGAAACCCTCGCCAAGCGTGGTTTACCGTTGGCGCCGTAGCTTGCGGTAACGTGCGCCTGTCAGAAGTTTAGGTGCCGGGTCGAGCTTCTGCCGGGACATCCCAAGGTCCAGGATCTTCCACTTTCCCGCTGCGGTTACACCGAAGTTTTTGGCGTGGAAGTCCCGCCACCAGACGCCTTTACGGAAGAGGGCCGTGTACGTCTCGAGGAAGTCGTCTACGAACCGCTCACATTCCTTGTCTCGTCGGCATTGCCCCCGTGCGTATTCTGCCGTGCCGTACTTCACCCCCGGGAACTGTCCTGGCATGTCTACCCAAGGCGCGGCGTCTCCACTGATGGCTGCAAACGGCACGAGTAGAGCGTCTCGGACCCACTCCTGCATCTTGAGGGGGAGGGTTGCGAGCTTCTCCATCTCGAGGGCGTAGACGCGCTTGGGATGTCCTTTGGGGTCCGTGCCTGATGCTGCCAGCTCGAACTCGCGAAAGACCTTAGCGACTCGGGGATGTTTGCGGACGGCGCGAAAGGCGGCCACGTCCTCGGCGTCGGCTGTGATCTTGACCGCTCGACCCCCGCCAACATCGTAGGCGCAGGCCCAAGAGCCACACCCTAACAATTTCGGGCGTTTACCTTTGAATAGCTTGTCGTACTGAGTCCGGGAGAGACAGACCGTGTATGGCTCCGTCTCAGGGATGCGCGGGTGGCGCTTACCCTGCTGCACGCGGACGGCGCACCGTTTGGGCAAGGCGCCGGGATCTGTAGGCGCAAAGGGGTCGGGGCGCCCCAGCCGGCGACGCCTCATAGCGGGCAGCGCAGGCCGCGTGTGGCCATGGCAAAGGCGCGCTCGATCTCGGCGTCCGAGACGTTGCCCTCGAGTCGAATCTGGCCGACTGGACGCCGGAGGACGAGAAGGGTCGGAGTCGCACGGACCTGGAACCTGTCTGCAACAGGCGCTTGTTGAGGGTCGCTCGCGTCCACGATCACTGAAGGGACGCACCTAGCGTACTTGGCCGCGACGCGCCTGAACCGGGGCAGAAACTCGTGGCACGCGGGGCACTGCCGCATCACGACAAGGACGACCACGACACGAGCTTGGGACAGGTCCGCTTGAGACATAGCTACGCCCCGCGACCTGGGAGGAGTACCCCTCGATCGTACCAAAGGGCCAGGACGCCTACAAGGCCGATCATGAGGGCCGCGACGCCGATCAGCGGTCCCGCACCGGGCGTGCGCGTGGGCGTACTTCGGGCCCATCGCCCTGCACTCTCTGCGTTACTGAGGATCTCGCTTACTCGCGCGGCGCTCCAGGTCTTCCCCTCTGCATTTCGATAGCTCCAGCTCGTGTCACGGAGCCAGCCTGCAAGCGCTGCGAAGGTACTCGGTGCGTAGCTGTTTGCGGCGATGAACGCCTTGGCACCCTGGTCAAGAATCGCGGGCAGGCCGTGAACCAGTTTGACAGCGGTCCAATAGTCTTCCCCTGTGAACTGAAAACCCCGCACACGCATGTAGCGCTGCACGGTTTCCTCGCGGTGGTGGATCAAGCGGGTGCTGAGGCGAAAGTGCGTATCGGCGCTGTAGTTGGAGTCTCCTGGCCCCTTGAGCAGATAGGCCCACTCCGCTGCGGTGAGCCCCATGGACGCGGCTTCCTCGGGGTGGATCTGCAAGATGCCCCGCTCGTCGAGGTCCGTAGTCCGCCTTCGTGGATTTCCGTTCGATTCGTGCTGAATCCACGCGAGGATGAAGTCCTCGGGCGCGTGTGGAAGGTACTTACGCACGAACGGGCGCCACCGTTCTACTTGAGAGACCTTTCCCGGTTCATAAGCCGCCATGGTTAATGTTCCCAATCCTAGCATTATTGACGCTCATCGAGAAGCCATGTAGTATCGGTTCGGAGGCGCAAATGTACGCTCTCGCACACGACCTTGCCTTAGCCGAGATGGCTCCTTCACTGGACCATTCGTTGGTCCCGTTCCATGGGAGGCCGCGCTACCTTCGGCTCGTCTCTACCTACACGCATGCGCGAGACTACGCGGCGGGCGGATTCCACGTCTCGGTTGATCGCGGTCTTGCGGGGGGTTGTAAGGATCCGTGGGAAATTCATGACAGTGGAACGCACGCAGCCGCTTGCAAGGACCCCCGTGATCGCGAGGACATCCGCCAGCTCTGGACGAGCGCGGCGGGTGTCTACCTGAGCGCCTACGACGCGACGCAGATCGCGACGCGCCTGCCCCTTGAGCAGATCAAGGCGATGCTTCGCCAGGCGAACGAGCTGGCGAGTGCTGCTTACATGGCTGAAGGCATCGAGCCTCCTCGAGATCCTCAGACGTTGGCCTTTGAGCCTGTCGCGACGAAGCGTAGGTGGTGGCCGCTCGTTGGGGGTTCTGCACTTGCAGCGGGGCTCTTGGGGCTGGGCCTTTCGACCTGGGCAAGCCGGGATACAACGCCTGGACGCGGAATCTAAGGAGAACGTTCGATGCCTGTGAAACTTCAACCAACTAGCTTCACGATGCAAGAAGGGGTCGCGATCCCCAAGGATCCCGCGACCGAGAGTGCGTTCACGCGACTGCAAAACGCGATCATCCTGACGGCGGCGCGGCGTAAGCGGGATCTCCCCGGGTTCGTCGTGGATGCCAAGATCGGGCCCGCGACAGCGACCGCCGCACGGATCGTCCTGACGGACCTGACGAAGGCCGAGTATGCAAGGCTCCCCAAGGTCTTGCTGGACCTCGAGCAGTACATGTCTCGCGAGGATGTTGCAAAACACCCTCAGCTCGCTGTCACGACTCTTGCGGCTGGTGCGATTCCCCTGGCGGCGGCGTTCGAGAAGTTCGCGAGCCGTGCCGCCAGGTGGGCGCTCTACATCGGCGGCGGCGCGGTCGTCCTCCTGGGTAGTTGGCTACTCCTGCGAAAGAAGGGTTAGGGTATGCCTCAGATCATCAAGCAGCTCATGAACTCCGAGAAGTTCGTATACGTCTCGACGCTCTACATGCTCCCGCTCACGATCTTCTGCTTCATGGGGAAGGTCTCGATCACGGAGTGGAACGAGAGTGCCCTCTGGGCCGTCGGGATCCTCGTTGGCGGCAAGAGCATCCAGGGCGCGGCAGCGGCGTTGTCCGGCAGTGCCGCGAAGCGTAAGTGACCCCATCATGAGGCCACAGGTATGGGCTGTGAGGCTCCTCGTTGCTACGACGCTCCTGATCGTGGGTTGCGAAGGTGCGCGGCAGAAGACCCTCCGTGTGTCCCTGACCTCTCTGAACGCCGCTCGGGAGGGCTTCATCGCGTGGGACCTGCGCAAGCAGGGGAACATCGTCGAAGCGGCGACTTCTCTCGAGGACGGGCAGACCAAGCTTGACGAGTACCGTAAGAGGCGCGAGCGGGTCGTCGAGGCGTTTACGATCGCCTACTCAGCGCTCGCGGCGGCAGCACTCGACCCGTCCGCCAACATGCTCATCGAGGCCGCGAAGGTCGCCAAGGATCTATACGACCTGATCAAGGAGCTTCAGACGCCATGAAGGACGTTGCCGGCTACGTGAGCCTCGTCGTCGTGGCCCTGGAGGCCATCAACAAGCTCGTGGACTCAGCAGCAATCGATCGTGCTGGAGACGTGCTTGCTGCCGTGAAAGCGATCTGTAAGTCAGTGCAGGAGGCTCGAGCTGGAGAGGTCACTCCGCAGATGGCCAAGGAACAGATCGACAAGCTCCTTGCGGCCCTGAAGGACAACGACGCCGCCGTTGACGCTGCCCTCCGTGAGAAATTCCCTACGTGATCAGGCGTTTTGGAGCGCCCAAGTGTGTAGTGCAGAGATGGCGGTCAGGACCGCCGCCTGTGAAGTTGCCGCGCTAGCTTGTGGGCTACTCACTCGGGCCAACCTAACCTGTTCACAGAAAAAGGTGCAGCCCCGCTCAAGGGCAGCGTCCGCGCGCATGTCAGCCTCGAACTCCGTAATGCCTGAGGCAACCAGCGCGGCGACGATCTCTCGCCTGACACCGCCCTCCTGGTTGTGGATTCGCATCCCGGGCAGTGTACTATGTTGGAGCTATGCCTGACAACCTTAGCGTAGTCACAACAGTCGGCCCCCTCTCTCCGGGGGCAACACAAGTTGTTGTTCACGGTATTGTCTCGGGGGGTGCGGCCGGAACTCCTAACCGCGGCATGCCAACCTCCCGTCAAGGGAGCTAGCGGACGATCGAGTGCAGGACTGCCGAGACCACCTCGTACTCGAGGGCCGGGCATGAAGCGGTCGAGGCGACGACGAAGCCGATCGTGTTCAGCGAAGCGTTGCCCCGGAGGCCAAGCAGCGTAACGTGTGGCTGGAATCCGATCGCCTGCACGGAACGCATGATCGGAATCATGATCTCTGGGTTCGTCGCCGGGAGCGAGTGCGCCAGCGTCGTCAGGGTGATACCGGTCAGGGCGTCCCCAGCGCGGGAAGCGAGGGTCCGATCGAACAGGGTGCCGAAGATAGCCATTTGCAGTCTCCAATCTTGTGCCCCTAAAACTACCGTAAGTATCACAGACTTGTCAATTTGTTGTTGACACGCTTTTTGTTCTTGTGTACGACAATACGCAATGTCGCCCATGAAAAAGCAGAGGCCCATACGGGGGCGCCCACCGGGACCGCCTACGGAGCGGGTGACCGTCTACCTTCCGAGGATGATCGCCAAGGCTATTCGCGAAGAGGCTAGCCTTCGTGATCTTACCTTATCCGCGCTCGTGCTCGAGGCCTTCGAGACGCGGGCACGCCTTGTCGTCAAAAACGAGGAGTTGCCGTGACCCTACGTGTTGAACAGGACTCTCCGCCTTTCTTGAGCTGGTACTTGATCGTTCGCAACGCGGAGAAGACTCTCGACACTTGCCTGCGATCCATCAGAGCACGGACGCCGCAGGCCGAGATTGTCATCGTAGACACGATGTCCTCGGATAGTTCCCCCGAAATCGCCAAGCGATACGCTGATGTTTGGGAGCAGTGGCCAGGCCCGAAGGGCGAGTGGACGCCCGAAATGCCTTGGTTCGACGATGCGGCAGCAGCTCGTGAGCGCGCTCTTGGGCTGTGCAGCGGTAAGTACCGCGCTTGGATCGACGCTGACGACATCCTTGTAGGCCCTGAAGAAGCTGAGCGTTTACTCAAGCTCAACGGCCGCTGGTGTCCTCCTGCTGACAAGATCATCGACGCGGCGACGGCCGCGCCGCAGTCTCTCGAGGACATTCTCCGCCACGCCGAGGATAAGATGCCCGAGGCGGATTGGTTCTGGGCGCCCTACCTATACCAGCGGGAACCGGACGGTACGGCGGTTGTCTGGCAGTCGAGGGAGCGGATCGTCCGGTGGTCTGATCCGCCTAAGTACTGCTGGGCTGAGGCTGCGCACGACGTTCTCGTCCCGGTCCCGGGGCACTTTGCGCCGAGGATCGAGCTTGCGCACCTACTCTTCGTTCACGAGCGGGACTTCTCCCCCGAGGCTGTTCACTGGTCGATGTCGCGGCATTGGGACGTGCTTCTCAAGCAGTACACCCGAGGTGACATCACGACCCGTCGGGCGCTCTACCTCGCGGAGTACGCCAAGACCTTTGCGCCTGAGCGTGAGCTGGAGTTCATCGAAGCGGCACATCAGGCAGGCACGACTCCGCTCGACCGCTATCGTAGCCTGCTACAACTCGGAATCGCACACGGAAACCGGGGCTTCCACTGGGATGCGCTCGAGGCCCTCGGCGCCGCGACGTTCATGCGCCCTGACCTCCCGGATGCCTGGGTCGCGGGCGGTGAGCGATGGGCCCAGATCGACGACCCGATCCGTGCGGCAGACTGGTTCGCACGTGGGATCGCACTCGAGTACAACACCGTCGAGTCCTACGTCAGGCCGCGTGACCTCAAGGTCCGCTACCCTGCGATGCTTGCCCGTGAGCGCAGCAAGATCGCCAAGCTCTTTGTCCGCGCCGGAAGACACGAGGAGGCCCTTGCAACTTATCGCGCGGCCACAGAGACGTGGGTCAAGATTCGTGACGCGCAAGAGATCGGCCCCGACTCGTTCGAGGCGCAAGCGCACCTGTGCCGGGCCCATAACGACGAAGAGGCTCAAGCACGGGTAATCGAGCTGGACAAGCTCGCGCAGTTCTTGATCGCCAACGACGAGCCTGCGAAGGGCCTCGCGCTCCTGCGTGCCGTCCCGTGGAACCTCCAGGACCACCCGCTCGTCCTCGAACTCGAACGGCGACTCGCTCCTATTGCGCGCCACATGACCGATCCCGGGGCGTACGCCGAGTTCTACCGCACAGTGACAGAGACGGGCTTCGTCTCTGTGCCCGAGGATTGGCTTTCCCCCGATAACTGCATCCCTCGAGCGAGGTGGATTGCCGCTTGGATCAACCAGCACAAGCCTAACGCAGTCGTCTACGATCTCGGCTGCGCCGACGGGATTGTTGGGGTTCCGCTCCTCAAGCTCTGTCCCGGGATCACGTACGTCGGCGTCGATGTCAACCACGAAGCGCTAGAAATCTACAAGCGCCGGCTCGTACAGTTCGGGCTTCAGGACCGTGCAAGCCTCGAGTGCGGTACGGCCCTACCTATAGAGGTCGCCGACGTACTCATTTGGAGTGAAGTTATTGAGCACGTCGCTAATCCGGTGGCCGAGCTGGAGATGCTCCGTAAGGCGCTCAGACCTGATGGACGACTGTTTCTGACCACGCCTTGGGGCTCTTTCGATAAGGGACATCCCAGGCCCTTGACCGACCACGGTACGCCACGAGACCCCAGGGGACATCTGCGTGTCCTGACCGCGCGTGACATGGCCGCCGTGTTCGAGGCGCGTGCGGGCACCCTGGACATAGAAGATCTCCACTGTTCGATGGCGCCCCCGGATCGTACCGGCGATGAAATGCGGGTCGTCGCGCGAAGAGTCGAGAGTAGCTCCTTGAGGCACCCTGTGCGGTTTGCTGTCCAGGGGGCACTCTGGGATTGGAACGCTAGGCAGTCCAAGATTGGAGGAATCGGCGCCTCTGAGGGGATGATCATCTACCTTGCGGAGGCTCTTGCACAGGACCGCCGCGTCGAGGTCTTCGGCCCGACACCTGAGCCAGATATCATGCAACACGTTCGCTATTGGCCGAGGGAGCATCTCCGGCACGTCTACGATGGGACGCTAATCGTCTCTCGCGCACCTAGCTGGGCCAAAGGACTGGACACCACGACGAGAGCCCCTCTCCGTAAGATCCTCTGGCTCCAGGACGCCTACTACCCCGATCTCAACGCCGACGTAGCTGCGTGCTATGACCGGATTGTTGTTGTCTCCGAGTGGCACAAGACTGCGATGCACGAGTTACACGCCGTTCCCTTAGACAAGATGGACGTGATCTACAATTTCGTCCGTCCCGAGTGTTACGCGACTTGGCCTACGCAGCGTAAGCGAGATCGCTTCGTCTACGCCAGCTCGCCAGATAGGGGGGCAGTTCGGTGCCTCGAGATCTGGCCCAGGGTCCGTGCTGAGCTCCCCGAGGCCGAGCTGCACATTTACTACGGTTGGAAGGGCTGCGAGAGGTTGGGCTTGTCTGTCGATGCCGTGTGGACCAGGCGATACCAGTCGGCGCGACGTGCCTTCGAGCGACTGCGCCATCAGCCGGGCGTCTTCGTCCACGACATGATCGGCCACGACGCCCTCGCGGCCGAGCTGCTGCAAACAGGCGTCTGGCTACACCCAGCGCTCGACACGGACGGCAAGCCGTTCCCCGAGACGTGTTGTACCTTGGCGATTGAGGCCCGCGCAGCCGGCGCGATCCCTGTTTGCGCGCCTTACGCAGCGCTCGCGGAAACTGCCGCCTCGGACCTCACGCACTACATCGACCCCCGAGACGATGTGGGGTTCGCCCAAGCCTGCATCTCCGCTGCCCGCACCGAAGACGACGCTGCCCGCCAGAGTATGTCGGCGGCGGCGCTCCGTGACTTTGCCTTGCACGCCATGCTTCCCCGGTGGAAGACGATCCTGCGATGATCCCGCAACTCCGGATCGCCTTTCCTCGTGGGGTCACCTCGATCCATCAGATTGAGTTGACCTCGCGCTGTAATCTGCGTTGTGTTTACTGCCCCTCTCGGGACATCGCCGATGGAAAGTATCCCCAACGGGCGTCCTTGGATATGGCCCCAGAGCACTTCGAGGCCGCGCTTCGATGGGTCGCGCACTTCGTGAAGCAGAAAACCCAGCATGAGTTGAACCTTGCTGGTATTGGAGAGAGCACGCTGCACCCGCAGTTCATCAACTACCTGCGTCTGGCTCGTGAGGTCGTCGGGGAGGATGTCAGAATCATCTTCGCCACAAACGGACTTGAGTGCTCAGACACCTTGGCCCGCACAATGACATCCTACCGTCCTGAAGTGTGGGTGAGCCTACATAGGCCCGAGAAGGCCGGGCTGGCGATTGAGATCTACAGACGGCACGGGCTACTAGGCGGGGTGTCCATCGACCCTTCGGTCAACGCAAACGATTGGGCAGGACAAGTCAAGTGGCATAACTGCACGCACAACAACACGCTGTGCCCCTGGATCCGAGAAGGCCGCGTGATGGTCATGGCTGACGGGCGCGTGACGACCTGCTGCTTGGACGCCTCGGGCGCAGGCGTCGTCGGGCACATCACGGACCCGATCATCCCAGACCAGTTCCAGACTCGCCCCTACGACCTTTGTCGGACCTGCAATCAGGTGATCGGCGTCACCGGATACGACCAACGAAAGGCTACGACGTGAAGACGATAACCTTTAGGTGTCAACAACTTACTGGCCTCGATGTCCTGCTCTATCTCCTGCCCCCGCACGCCCGCGCCAAGCGGATCGCGAAGCGGCTCATGCGCGCCTGTCGCGCTCATCAAAAGATCCCACGTGAGGACATGTGTCTCGACTGTGGGATCTACGCAGGGCTTGACCTGCGCAAGACGTGCTTTGTTGTCGAGGTCGGGGGGCAAGCTTTCGAGGTCAAGGCCGCAGACGGTACTGTTGCGGCTCGCACGCGTGGGGAGTTGCCGCTGTGAAGGTGCTAGTCACTGGCGCTGCGGGTTTCCTCGGGTCCCACCTCGTTGATCGACTTCTCGCTGACGGGCGCGAGGTTGTTGCGCTCGACGACTTCTCGACAGGAACGCCCGAGAACCTCGCACACCACTTGGAGAACCCCAAACTCACGATCGCCTATGGCGACGCGGACAAGGTACAGGGCGTAGACGTACGGGACGCTGTAGCGCTAGATCGTCTCGGACGGAACTTCGATCGTATCTACCATCTCGCGTGCCCCGCTTCCCCGCCAATCTACCAGCGCAATCCCGTCCGCACCCTCGAAACGGGCTTTTGGGGGACGCGCCAGATCCTTCAGCTCGCGAGCTGGAATGCTGATCGTACTCGTGTGCTCATCGCGTCGTCGAGTGAGGTCTACGGCCAGCCGATCGAGCACCCCCAACACGAGGGCCTCTTCGCGCACATCAACCCGTATGGCCCCCGCGCCTGCTATGACGCGGGCAAGGTTGGAAGCGAAGCCCTCGCGTACGCCTACAAGCAAACCTACGCCGTCGACGCACGGGTCGCTCGCATCCACAACACTTACGGCCCACGGTTACGCCCCGGCGACGGCCGCGCCGTCCCTACATTCATCAGCCAAGCCTTGCGCGGCCTGCCCGTGGTCGTCTTCGGCGACGGATCGCAGACACGTAGCCTTTGCTACGTGACTGACATGATTGACGGGCTTGTCCGCCTCATGGAGGCACCGACAAACCCCGGACCGCTGAATCTGGGCAATCCAGCGGAGATCACGATGCGGGATCTTGCAGGTCAGATCGTTGCACAGGTCGCGGCGCGTGGCGGCCCGACGAGCGAGATCACCTACGCGCCTTTGCCTATCGATGACCCGATCCGTCGCCGGCCAGATATTACGTGCGCCCGCGAGTTACTCGCGTGGGCGCCACGAGTCCAGCTCACGGTGGGCCTGGTCGCGACGATCGCCGCGATCGCCGCGGAAAACGCCCAGATCACCGCCCCTTTCCTGCCCCGCCTATAACCCCGTGAAAAACCACGGGTTTTTCACGCAAGGCAAGTCCCCGCCACGTCAATCCCACGCGTAAGTAGTTGTAACTACTTGCGAAAAAGCGCGCCGCCTTACCGGCCCCTTCACCGGCCCGCCCCGTGAAAAACTCAAGGTTTTACGCAGAGTTACAAATATTGTGTTGACAAGTTGCGGGGAGGATGGTAGCCTGGATTTAGAGGCTGGGGGCAGCCCAGGAGGATCCGATGAGCCAGACGAGTCACATAGTCAGGATCGCCACATGGGGGCGGCGCGGACTGGGGACCATCGCCGTGCGCGTCGAGGCCGGCGAGCCGCCGATCGATGCCGCGCGGCGCAGCATCGAGCGGCGCACGGGCTTGCAGGTCTGCGGCTGCCGGTCAGACAGCGTGGCGCCGGCCCTAGGGAGCCACCCTGAGGCCGCGCACTACCAGATCACCCTCGGACGCCCCCTGCCGCGGAGGCTCGGCGGCGGGTGGAGCGTCGAGGGCGAGCTCTGGGCCGCGATCCCGGTGAGCGGGGGCGCCTCATGATCTCCCCCCGCTACACCTTCACCCACTCCCGCAACGCTGCCGGCCATGCCGCGGCATGCGCGCGGATCGTCTTGCCCCTCTACAACGGCACCCATCACGCTGATCTCGTGCGGGCGATCGAGATCGCGGCACGCTACGCCGCAACGGGCCAAGTAGATCGGGCGGAGGCGGCGAAGGCGGCGGAGGCGGCAGGGGTGGCGGCGTGGTCGGCGAGGGCGGCGAAGGCGGCGGCGAAGGCGGCGGCGTGGGCGGGGTGGGCGGCGGAGGCGGACGCGGCGGACGCGGACGCGGCGGAGGCAGCGGAGGCGGCAGGGGTGGCGGCGTGGGCGGCGGAGGCGGCGGCGGAGGCGGCGTGGGCGGCGTGGTCGGCGTGGGCGGCGGAGGCGCGGGCGGCGGCGGCGTGGGCGACGGCGCAGGCGGTGGAGGCGGCGGCGAGGGCGGCGGAGGCGGCGGAGGCGGCGGCGGCGGAACGGCCCGATCTGCTCCAACAGCTCGAGGACGCCCGACTGGAGTGGATCGTTTACGACCTCGCCGGGCGGCGACGCGTGACGGGGCAGCGACGGCTAGCGGCAGCAGCCGCGCTGATCGTAGGTGCGATCGATGTGGCGCGGGAGATTTTGAGGGGGGAGAGGAGGAGCGCATCATGAGCAAGATTGGGTATGACGAGTCTGCCACGGCGCCATCCAAGGCGGGCTTGCCCCGGATCTGTCCGTGGACGGCTCAAGCGCAAGCCCGAGATCGTACACGATCGGCATTGGCGGGGGTATGGTTATTGCCGGGCAGGCAGGCGGCCACAGACGGACATCGCCTGCACCTGCGCCCGGACCCGACCCTGACGGCACCTCTCGCTGCGTTGATCTGCCCCAAGGGCGCCCCACCCCAGGACGCGGTGCCCCCCTGGGGCAACGATGTCGATCGGATCATCCCTGCTGGAGAGGGCGCGGAGATCGACGGGCGCGCCCTGCAACGCGTCCTCAGGGCAGCCGTTGCGGCGACTCGCACCCGGGACCGTCGTCCTATCGCCGTCGTAATCTCGACAAGCCCGGAGGATGCCCACCTCAGGGTCGAGGGGCTGCGGCAAGGCGCGGCGATCCCCGACCGGTATGGTAAGGTGCCTAAGGTACTGGCCGACCGACGCTACGCCCCGCCGGAGGTGGTCCAGCTCGACGGCGAGTCGACAGTCCGCTGTACTCCCGGGGCGCTGGGCGCTGTCCGGCTAGGGCTCAACGCGCGATATCTCCTGGATGCGCTGGGCGGCCGTCCGCGGAGTGTCCGCTGGGCGCACACTCACGCAACCGGTCCCGTCAAGGTCGTACATCCCGATGGCCGCACAGCAGTAATCATGCCGATCTGCCTCTGACGCAAGGATGCAAGCACATGCAGACTCTATCCTACACGCAGGCAACAAACGCGGTTTTGGCATGCTTTCGCGCCAAACGGACTGCATTGCTTGTCGGGCCGCCAGGCATTGGCAAGACTGCGCTAATCCGTGACGTAGCTACCCGCGTAAACCTGCCACTGCACACCCTGATCGGCAGCAACTGCGATGCGGTAGACCTTGCCGGGCTGCCTTGGATCCGCCGCGGGGAGCTGGCACGCGCGATGTACCCCGAGATCGCAGCGTGTATGACTGCGCCAGGGATCCTTTTTCTCGACGAGCTGACCACCGTCCCCCCATCGGTGCAGGCACCGCTTATGAGGTTGTTCCTCGAGCGGTGCGCGGGGGGGCAGGCGCTGCATGCAGACTCCGTCGTAGTCGCCGCGTGCAACGCGCCGGAGCACGCGCCTAACGCGGCAGAGCTGTCCGCGGCAACCGTCAATCGGATCATCAGACTCCACTACGTCCCCACATACGACGAAATCCGCAGGTTTTTCGACGGCGCGGACGGTAGGGAAGAGTCCCTGTACCGTGCAGAGGCGCGAGATTTTTCAGCAACCCTCGCGTGCGAGCCCGGACTTCTCCACTTAACTCCTCCGCAGGTATCAGTTGATGCGGGGACCCCGTGGGGGTCCCCCCGAGCGTGGGAAATCGGGCTGGCCGTTTTGGCGCAGCACGGACAGGACGATGATGTAGGGCTGGCGCTGCTAGCAGGGGCAGTGGGCGAGGACTCGGCGCTCGCCTACCTCGCGATCAAACGCCTACGCGCCCGCCTGCCATCAGTGGACGCGATTATCGCAGATCCCATAGGCGCTGTCGTGCCTGCTGAGCGGACGCATCAAATAGCAGCGCTAGGGCTGCTCTCTCGCGTCGCAGATCAGGACGTTTGGGCGGCTTGGATCTACGCCGATCGACTCACGCTTGAGATAGGCGCGGCTGTCGCGCGTATCCTGATGTCTCGCGCCCCCAACAACCGGGCCAGACATGTGGCCCCGGGGACAGCGGCCCAACTACGCCTCCTAGCCAAGATCAGACAGGGGGGAAAATGATCCCCCCCGACTACATCTTTGTCCGCCCCCGCAACGCCGCCGGCTATGCCGCGGCATGCGCGCGGATCGTCCTGCCCCTCTACGTCGGTCCCCGTCACGCTGATCTCGCGCGGGCGATCGAGATCGCGGCACGCTACGCCGCAACGGGCCAAGTAGATCGGGCGGAGGCGGCGAAGGCGACGAGGGCGGCGAAGGCGGCGGCGTGGTCGGCGGACGCGGCGGCGGAGGCGGCGCAGGCGGCGTGGTCGGCGGCGGAGGCGGCGTGGTCGGCGTGGTCGGCGGCGAGGGCGGCGGCGGCGAGGGCGGCGGCGAGGGCGGCGGCGAGGGCGGCGGCGTGGTCGGCGAGGGCGGCGGCGAGGGCGGCGGCGGCGGCGGCGGCGGCGGCGCGGTCGGCGCGGTCGGCGCAGGCGGCGTGGTCGGCGGCGGAGGCGGCGTGGTCGGCGAGGGCGGCGGCGGCGAGGGCGGCGGCGAGGGCGGCGGAGGCGGCGGCGAGGGCGGCGGCGGAACGGCCCGATCTGCTCCAGCCGCTCGAGGACGCCCGACTGGAGTGGATCGTCTACGACCTCGCCGGGCGGCGACGCGTGGCGGAGCGGCGACGTCTAGCGGCGGCGGCGGCGCTGACCGCGGGCGCGATCGATGCGGCGCGGGAGATTTTGAGGGGGGAGAGGAGGAGCGCTGAACATGACTAGGAATCAGAATCCGCCTGTGGGCGCGATTGTACAGATCCGTCCCGGGTATATTGTTGTCAATGCCTCGCAGGCACGTGGCGGGATCACCTACCGACGCACCCGCATCGATGAGGTCACAATCAATGCGGGCTGCGGTGTCCGCGCTCGAACAGTGACGACTAAAGAGGTTGATCACGTCACAGCGGCGGCGGCGGTGGAAGCAGTTGTCAAGCGGGCGGATTATATATGCCGCAAAAATTGTGCTTGGACCATGATCGGCTGGTTCGCAACGGAGGAGGTGCTCCCGGCTGTGATGGCCGAGTTTGACACGCTACGGGACGAAGCCGCCCATGTGAACGCACGCGCACAAGCTGAGGGGTCCCAGCGGCGCGCGTACGTCAACGCTGTGCCAGCACGCGTGGATACCACCACGGAGGAGTGCGCCCGAGAAATTGCACGCACTGTGCGCGGCGTGCTAGGCGCCATTCAGGACGCGCTCCACGCCGGGGATATCGCGGCCCTCCACGCGCCGTTGATCAAAGCAAAAAACCTCGATCGCCTGACGATCGGGCTACCTGGGGAGGCAGTCCGTAACGCGCTCGCGACCATTGCCCCGGCCAAACGAGCCCTGAAGGCGCGGATCGCACAAGGGGAAAGTCCAGAAAGCGCCGGTCGCGCCCTTGACCTTGGCGCGTTTGCGGTAGCGATCTCCTGGTTCGAGGAAGGCGCGATTGCCGAGGGGCTGACAGGTGAGGACCCGATCACAGCGGCCTTGGCGGTCTAATGTCTAGCTAAGGAAGATATCATGATAACCCCCGATGAAACGGTGACCCGGGTACGCCGTGTGTTGCTGAAACTAGGCTGGCAGCACCCGTTTTTTTTGCCAGCCGTTGCACGGGTAGACGTGCGCGCGGATGATACAATTCCGACCGCATGTGTTACGCGGCAGGGCGTGATCCGGATTTCGCCTGCCTACGCGGCGAGCCTGCCTGATGACCAGCTCGCCTTCGTGGCGGCGCATGAACTACTGCATTTGATGCTCGTTCACTGGGCGCGATGTGAGGGGCGAGAACTCCGCCGATGGAACTACGCTAGCGACCGCGTAATCAACTACGTACTCCGGACCTCAGGGTTCCGCCCGCCCCCTGGTGTGCTATTTCCGCGGCCGGGCGAAGAGGAGTACAACGCGGAGCAAACGTATACCACGGAGCCTCAGCCCGTCGCGGAGGACGGCCTACCCAGTGTGGGACAGGGATGCGGCGTGGAAGAGGACAGTAGCGGAGGCGGCACCGAGGAGCTTCCACCAGCGGATCGCACGACGCGAGAATGGCGTGAAATCGCCGCGCAAGCCCGCGCGCTCGATAGACAGGCGGGACAAGGGCAGGGATCAAAGCTGACTAGACTGCTCGACATCCCGCCTACACGCGTCCAGTGGCGGCATATGCTCCGCCGATCACTATTACAGGCGGCCGCAGAACACGGATCTGATGATGTTTCATGGACGCGCGCGGGCCGGCGTACCGTCCCCGGCGTAGCCCGGCTACCTGGCGGCGTGGCGCTGACAACCTCGGCGGCGGTTGTGATCGACACGTCCGGGTCTATGTCTGACGCAGATCTAGCACGGTGTGTGCGCGAAACGCTCGCCATCGCAGCGCAATGCCAAGTAGGGATCTACCTTGTAGCACATGACAGCGCGGTGCAGTTCGCAGGACAGATCCGCCCACGCGCCAAGGCACCGACAATTAGCGCCCGGCTGACGGGCCGGGGGGGCACGATTTTTGGCCCCGCCTACGCAGCAGTGCAAGCGGCACAAAAGCGCTTCGACGTAATGATCCATCTCACAGATGGGGAATGCGCCGACGCCTGGCCTGCTCGTCCCCGCGCCGCTCGTCGGCTCATCGTCGGGCTACTCGGGGACGGACGGCTTCGCGCATGTGTGCCCGCGGATGCCCGCATCGTGGCGCTACATCCATGATCTCCCCCCGCTACATCTTCGCCCACTCCCGCATCGCCACCGGCTACGCTGCGGCATGCGCGCGGATCGTCTTGCCCCTCTACAACGGCCCCCATCGCGACGATCTCGTGCGGGCGATCGAGATCGCGGCACGCTACGCCGCAACGGGCCAAGTAGATCGGGCGGCGGCGGCGAAGGCGGCGTGGTCGGCGGCGGAGGCGGCGTGGTCGGCGAGGGCGGCGGCGGCGGAGGCGGCGTGGTCGGCGAGGGCGGCGGCGGCGGCGGCGGCGTGGTCGGCGAGGGCGGCGGCGAGGGCGGCGGCGGCGGCGGCGGCGGCGAGGGCGGCGGCGGCGGCGAGGGCGGCGGCGGCGGCGGCGGCGGCGGCGGCGTGGGCGGCGCGGTCGGCGCAGGCGGCGCAGGCGGCGCGGTCGGCGGCGGAGGCGGCGGAGGCGGCGGAGGCGGCGGAGGCGGCGGCGGCGGAACGGCCCGATCTGCTCCAGCCGCTCAAGGACGCCCGACTGGAGTGGATCGTCTACGACCTCGCCGGGCGGCGACGCGTGGCGGAGCGGCGACGTCTAGCGGCGGAGGCGGCGCTGACCGCGGGCGCGATCGATGCGGCGCGGGAGATTTTGAGGGGGGAGAAGAGGGAGGGAGAAGATCGTGACTGAGATCATACTCGCGGAGGTTACCTGGCCCGATGGGGCCCGCACGTATCACACGGCACAGACTTTCGCGGACCTCCGATTTCCAGCACCGGAACAAACTACGGTGCGGCTTGTTGTCTGGGCCGTAGATCTCAACAATCAAGGAGGACGCAACAATGCGTGAGCCGACAAAGTACCGCCTAACGATCGAGACTGCGGAATTCAGGGAAAACTACAACATACGGGCGGACGGCAGCTTCCTCTACGAGGAAACTACAGCTCCAATTGAGAGCAAAGAGGTACTGGAGGTACAATCCAACGTACTGGAGCGCTACTTCTCCGCTGAGGTAGTGCAAACTTTCGTGGGGGCCGTCGAAGAGGCCCATGCAGAGCTGGAAGCGTGGCTCGACAATACGTCAACGCCCAAGACCGACAAGGCCAGGGAATCTCGCCGCGATCTAGTCCTGATCCTGGGCAACCTTCGACAAGCCCTTGATGTGTGGCGGCAAGCGAACAGTGCTCCTCCTCAGCTCACGATTCAGCTCGCGTGCGAGGCGCCATGATCGCGTGCAAGCTGGGCAATATCGTCCTCCAGGCGCGACCTTTGAGCGCGGCGCCATACTACTGGCCTCTCAGCCCTACCAGCAAACTGATGTTCGTTACAGTGGATCCTAAGGGGGGTTGGCAACAAGGGCTGGACAAGACATTAAGGTTTCCTGAAGCGGATCTCCTCAAGGTCCGATCCATGTGGGAAGCCGACAACAAAAAGCGCGGACGCAAATGGGAATACCGCGTGCGCCGAAAGCAAGTACGATGACGCCCTCAGTTGAGCGCTTACTCACGCCTTCTCCGCAAGACACCCTAACGGCGGTTCGCGACCGTTGCATCATTGTGCTTGCCCTGGAGGGGCTGACTGCCAGCGAGATAGCCACACTCAAATTGTCGGCCCTACCCGCCGTGCGGACTCGACTAGCTGCGCAGCAGCTAGTCGCTGTAGACGCTTGGGTTGCGCGCCACCCCGACGCGCACGTTGTAGGAGCACCGTTTGTATGTCGGATCCGACGCATTTTAGCCCAACGAGGGCCTCTCCAACCCTCCAGTGTTGTCGAGGCAGCTAAGCGATACCTCGTGCGGCGACGAGTAGCGCTACACTTCGCGGGGCTACATCCGTGATCTCCCGTCATGCGGCCAAGATCCCGTCGGCTAAAGTCCCCGCGTGAGCACCGCGACCGCGCGACGTTTCGCCTCATCACTGCGGCGATCGTAGACGGTCGTGGTCTGGATGTGAGCGTGCCCCATGAGCGTCTTGGCGAGGCTCAAGTCCACACCTTTATCGATCAAGTGCGTTGCGAAACTTCGCCGCAGGTCGTGGGGAGTGAAAGCCACGCCCGCGCGAGCGCCAAGCTCTCGCATCACCAGGCCAACATCATCGGCCGTCATGGACATCTGCGTTATCTCACCCGTCGTACGGATCCGCGGGAACATCGGCCCAAGTTCGATCTGCGACAGCCACACCTCAAGATCGGCCTCCCACCCAGGGATCAACGGTACAGTACGCACCTTGGAGCCTTTGCCGGTGACTCGGATCTCATGTGTACTCATGTCATAATCGCCGGTGCGCGCACGAGCAGCTTCTACACGTCGCAAGCCTGCACCATAGAGGGCGGCCACAATCGCCGCGTCCCGCAAACCGCGCGCTCCTGGGGCGCTCCTGGCGACGAAGATCAACCTCTCCACCTCTGCGACCGCGAGTGCTCGCCCAGGGGACTCCTCGTGAACGGGCGCGGGCTTGATGTCCGTGGCCAAGGCATACTCGTCGCGGGAGATGCTCCCGTCCTGCCAGCAACGCCGCAGGACTTGACGGAGAGCGCTCAACATGCGGTTCGCCGTCCGGGGCGCGTATTGTCTTACTATCGCGGCCCGAATCTCCTGAGTCTGCGGGCGCCGAAGATCACGCCACGGAAAGGCGTCCAGCTCGCGCTGAGAATCCCAGCTGGGCTCGACAATTCGCGCGATGACGTGCAACGCGGACCGCATAGCGGGCCTGCCCGACGGCGCGAGGTCGGACAGATAAAGGGAAACAGGCGGCGAGTTCGACATGGAAAGAGCCTACCAACGTTGAAGCTATCATTCAACGGCTTCGTTGTGTCGCCTATTTCCTCAATGATTTCACGCAGTTACCAGTTTATAGTGGACGTGGCGCGACGCGGCGTGTTACCTTGCGAAAATGGGGCGCGCGGGACCTCGACCACACAGGAACGTGCTGTTTCACGGGCGCCCCGTCGTTATTCGCGGCGGATTCCCCGCAATTCACCTACCGGGACATCCACTCGCGCGCGGCGGGTATGCCGCGGTTCATCGCCTTGCCGTAGAAGTACAGTTAGGCCGCACGCTGACACATACCGAGTGCGTGCAACACCTCGACGGCAACCGTTGGAACTGGCATCCCTCAAACCTCAGGGTCAGGGCTCGAATAGCACCACTTCGACCATTCCAACGCCGAACAGGCAGGAGATCCCCATGATCCCCCCCGACTACATCTTTGCCCACTCCCGCAACGCCGCCGGCCATGCCGCGGCATGCGCGCGGATCGTCTTGCCCCTCTACAACGGCACCCATCACGCTGATCTCGTGCGGGCGATCGAGATCGCGGCACGCTACGCCGCAACGGGCCAGGTAGATCGGGCGGCGGCGGCGGAGGCGACGAGGGCGGCGTGGGCGGCGGCGCGGGCGGCGGACGCGGCGAAGGCGGCGGCGGCGAAGGCGGCGGCGGCGAAGGCGGCGGCGGAGGCGGCGTGGGCGGCGGAGGCGGCGGCGTGGGCGGCGGAGGCGGCGGCGTGGGCGGCAGCGAGGGCGGCGGAGGCGGAGGACGCGGCGTGGGCGACGGCGCAGGCGGCGGAGGCGGCGGAGGCGGCGGAGGCGGCGGCGGCGGAACGGCCCGATCTGCTCCAACAGCTCGAGGACGCCCGACTGGAGTGGATCGTTTACGATCTCGCCGGGCGGCAACACGTGACGGGGCAGCGACGTCTAGCGGCAGAAGCCGCGCTGACCGCGGGCGCGATCGATGCGGCGCGGGAGATTTTGAGGGGGGAGAGGAGGAGTGCTGAACATGGCACGACCGCAAGTTAACGGCAAGGTACTCGCCCCTGTCCACGGATTTAACAGCGAGGGAAGTAAGCAGCGCGAGAACGGAGGCCGCCCGTGATTTTCATTGAGGTTCGTTGCGACAAGTGCGGAAGCGTCGGACTTTCGCGACGTTGCTTCTATGCCCACCAGATGCGCGAGGAGTTGAAAGCGAGCGGTTGGAAGCACGTTGCCGAGGGCGGCAAGGACTTCTGCCCCAAGTGTAAGCCCTGTCGAAAGCCTCGGCGGCGCTCACGGACGACGGTCGTGCTGGTAAACAGCGAGAGAAAAACGGAGCGAGGTTAACATGCGACTCGCCTACGCCGACCCCCCGTATCCCGGCTGCGCTGCGCTCTACAAAGACCACCCCGACTACGCAGGCGAGGTGGACCACGCCGCACTTCTCCGCACTTTGCAGGACAACTACGACGGGGGGGTGTTGCACACGTCGTCTGTGGCGCTCCAGGCCGTCCTGCCGCTCGTTCCGGACGGGGCTAGGGTCATGGCATGGGTGAAGGGCTTTGCGGCCTTCAAGCGCAACGTCAGCGTCGCCTATGCCTGGGAGCCGGTGATCGTGAAGCCTGCCCGAAAGCCGGTGGTGTCCAAACGCCTCGTGATGCGGGATTGGGTCGAATGCTCGATCACTCTCAGGCGAGGATTCACGGGAGCCAAACCGGAGAAGGTCTGCCATTGGGCATTTGAGATGCTCGGGGCGCGTCCCGACGACGATCTGGTTGACCTGTACCCCGGCACAGGAGCCGTGACGAGAGCCTGGGAGACGTGGCGTGGGTTGTTCACCCTGCCTGTCGCTACGCCTAATGTAGCAGCTGCTACAAATGGTGTAGCACCCAAGCAAAAACAAGGGGTTGCGCCATGATAAAGGACGATCGTTTGCGGCGCTTGGCCGCCCTCGGGCATGTGGTCGAGGTGCTCGACGACCTGAAGCCGTGCGGCCATTCCGGCGACGAAGAGACGGGCGAGCACGACGATGACTGCATGCTCTGCCGGGTCGAGGCCGCGCTGGCACATGCAGAGGAGGAGGGGGGAGTCAAGGGGGGAATCGAGCCTTCTTCCCCCCTCCCCCTGGCCGATGTTCCCCCCTCCCCCTGCGGCAAGGAATGCGACCACGGTTCTCCGTGCATCCTGAGCGCAGGACACGTCCCGGCTGACCGGCACGAGACAGAGCACGGCTGCGTGTTCTTCGACCTGCGGCCGTCTGTACGCGGAACGGATGCGGTCTGTACGCCGCCTGTATCGGCCGAGGGCATGACCTATCCCGACTGCGACGGTCGCGGCCATGGACTGGTCTACACGGAGACAAAGTGCGGCTTCTGCGGAGGGACGGGCCATGTGCTCAGAGATCACAAATAGGCCCTGTCCGTGGGACGGGGCAGTTGCGAACACATGGTCCCTGGATCGGTGCGGCGTACCGTTCCTCACAACGGCGGCAAGCACCACCACATAAAAGCGGCCAAAACAAAGGAGTGTCCGATGTCCGTAATTCCCTGTAACCTCGGCGTCGCCCGCTGGAACCACCCTGCGCACTGGGGCATCTTCCAACCGCATGGTCCCCTCCACCATGAAGGGGCGCCTACAACAGGCCTGGCAGGTAAAGCATGGGTGGAACAAGAAAGTTGGGCCGCGCGCCTGTTCGTCGGCTTCAACGTCGGACGCGCCCCAACGTGGTCAATGACCGATCTAATTCCGCTCGTCAGAGCCGTACGGACCCGCCAGACACGCACTGGTGAGGAGGATAAGTACGGTGACCCGAACGCCACCTTCATCGCACAAAAGGGGGTCTACAAGCACAAGGAGCCCACATACGGAGTTGTTGAGGAGGACGGCGCACAAGTGATCATCTTCGCAACAAGTGGAGAGACATCCGCGATTTTTGAAGCTCGGATGGTTGCGCTGGGCGAGGAGATCGCCCGACAACTACATCAAGAGCTTGTCATCGTCGAGATACAGCGAAACGGTGTCGTGCAATCCACAATCGGCGTAGACACAAAGTGAGGGGCGATCACGCTGCGCCTAAGGTCATGCACTTGATGATCTCATCGTGAAAGGTTTGTGTTTCTCCCACGCGGTCCCAAACAGCATGGTGCGCGAGATGTTCGTAGTACGGCCTGAACTCTGCCGGAGTGTCAATTGCGAGCGCTTGCAACCTGCGGTTAAGTTCCTTGATGAAGACTAAATCGACTCCCCGCTCAAACTTCACCCCCGGCGCCCAGAGATCTAGTTGTCGCACATCCGCCGTCGCAATGTCCCCCCGCCCAAGAAGTGCCGCCAAGAAGCCCGCTTTCGCGTAACCAACCCCCATAACATGATCCCTGACATACTTGAGCCATGCTCTACGAGGCGCTCGTTTGAGCAAGCGAACGACCTCTCTCGTCCGCGCGGCCAGCGCTGGCGCAAACTCTAAACCTCGCCAAAGTTGTGCTGACAGCCCAAAACCGGCCATTCGTCCCTGAAGTGTCTCAGCAGCCGAGTGGTCAAGACGCCCATCCGCCGCTGCTCGCATGTATACCAAACCCTCTGGTGTTCCTAGGAGACGCGCCATCACATCTTCGGGACGGATAAGGCCCTCAAACGGGTGGGTGGGCCAATACTTCCGGAGTCCCTCCGATGTTTGCGCTCGCCGCTGGATGCTGGAGATCGTAACAAGATAGGCCTTGACGACATCTACAGGCCCGAGATCCCGCCCTGCTTGATACAGCATGAACTCCCCGAACTTAGCAACATGTGCAGGCAGTTTGTTGATCCCAAGACGTTTCTTGATTTTTCGCGCGGGCTCGAGTGTACAGGCGTAAAGATTCTTGAGCGCCGTCGTGCGCTTCTCCTCAAACTCCTGCCTCAATTCACGAACCTTCACAGCCCGGTCGGCGGCCGGGAGCTTCCCTAGCGCGGCAATTGCGCGCTGAAGGGCTTGTGCCCCGTAGACCTTACGGAAGTAGTGCGGCCATCCGTGGCGTGGTGCCGCGATGCCGAGACCTTCAAGTACCGCTTGATCGAGTGGCGGAAGGGGCACCTTCTTACCTGACGAAGGCCCACTCAACCCTCGTCTCCGATAACGGACCCACCCAACTCCCACTACGACGCCCAGCGCCATACTCGCCGCCGCGATCTTCCAGAACCGGCGACTTCGCGCGCCGACAATCTCAGCGATGACGGCCTTGTACCGCGCCGCCGCTGCAACAACCGGCCCGTGCCACAGCGGATCCCAGTCATACAGCCCCGGGGCTGAGATCGCCGCGTCCAGGACAGGCAGCGTTCGGCACAACAGATCGCGGGCGCGATCCGGCTGCGTAACCCAGAAGTCCAGCACCGCTGCTGCGTTATTGTAGGCGTCCCGCAGCTCTGATGCGACCGCCAGATGCCGCAGAGATGTCGGGGCGATCAGGACGAGCGCGAGCTGTTGTGCTACCTGGACGACCGTCGTTGCTTGTGCGGCTGTGAGCTTCGAGTCGCGACAGAATGCCTCAGTAGCCATAGCGCACTCGCAGGGCTCGCGCCTCTCGGTAGAACGCGATAGCGCGGGGCAACTCCTTCCACGCAAGTGTACACTTCAAGAAGTACGCTAGACGGTCAGCGAAGCGCGACCGACCTTCGACTTCAAGCAACACTTGTTGAGCAGGATTCTCGACGCTTGTCCTTGCCCTGAGTCTCGAGGCGGCGGCGTGTACACCCTCAGCTCGTCGGATGAGCCCCAGGCACGCTGAACCCACGGCCCCCAATCCTAACTCTCCTGCTGGCGCCGCTTGTAAACGGAATACCCCACGAACCAGATCAAGCCAGCCCCGACCGCGCCGATAGCGTACCCGGCCCAGGTAGGGAAGCCTTTTTGCCGCCGGAGCACTATAAGTCCCCGAGGCGCTTTCTTTTGCACTTCCTGCACAGGCTGCGCTTCCTGTCCAGGAATGGGAGGTACCGGCGGCGCGACCGCAGGCGAGGGCACTCCCCCAGCTCCAGCAGCCAGCGCGTCTGCTGTAGCCCGAAGATCGGGCAGAAGACGTGCAGCATATGCGGCAAGAGTCGTCACGGTTGGTGAACTCAGAAAGTACCTGTAGGCGCCGGCCACCTGCGCACCACGCGGCCCTGACGTGAACATAGTCGCGAGTCGCTGCATCGCATTGACACTCAACCCCCCCAGCTTGCCATCCACCGTGAGGAGGGCGAAGACGGCCTGCCGAGCGTACCTGTTGATCTCCCGTTGAAGATCCTTGAACAGAGCGACCGTAGTAGCGTTCGCGCCAACTGCCGAACCTTGTGCGTTCAGGGTGAAGTCCGGCCCCCGCTCCAACAGGCCCTCAGGTGTAATCCCTAGGCCGGAGATTTGGGCGTACAGCATGAACAACCGTCCTCTCTAAGCAGGCCCTAATGTGCTGCGACCAGCCGCACATGGCCTATGACAGGCACAGCGCAGGGTGCACTGAGAAGTATTCAAGCCGGCCAGATAGCGCGCAACCAGACCTAACACGCACGACCAGCGCACAACTCAGCTAGCCCTTCTTCCGCATACAGACCTTGATGCACTTCTTACGGGCGCGCTTGCCCTTGCCGGCGCACTTGTGAGAGCAACGACCGATCTTCTTGGAACGCTTCGCCTTAGCCATGTTGGTATTCTCCAATTCCAGGTTGTGCCCCTACTATCCAACACCAACAAGGCATTGTCAACGCGGCAGAACACACAAGTAGTTAGGCTCCATCCCTGCATAACCAACCCTCCAACAGGATGCGGACCAACAGTGGCCCGGTTGTGCCCGCTGTGACGTGGACCGAGAAATCTTGGTGCTGTGAAATAAGAATAAGCTGCGGCGCCGATTCTCGCGCGAAGATAGCAGGAACACGATCAAAGTACTTAGCCCCAACACGTAACTCAAGAAACACCTTCTCGACTGCGTTATCGTCATCGGAAAGGACGACAACACGATAGTTGGTCAGTAAGTAGTCGGCGGGGAAGCTCCCCTGCCGAACCATGTTAGTCCGCGTGTAGTCCCCAGGAGAACAGTCCGTGAAGGCTCGTGCGGACGTTCCCGAAGCAAGCTCAACAGTGTCATACCAACGTGCAATCTCAACACGCGCTGAGCT
>Ga0209518_1000413_pt1 | contig 56546 bp, 78 predicted proteins | sample RifGroB1_FD_183993 | JGI IMG/M metagenome (GOLD analysis project Ga0209518, IMG submission 183993) | Groundwater microbial communities from Rifle, Colorado, USA - Groundwater B1 (SPAdes) (version 2) | ecosystem: Environmental > Aquatic > Deep subsurface > Groundwater | place: Rifle, Colorado...
CGCCGGCATCATCACCCAGGAAGGTATGAACGCCGCGGCAACGTATGCCCAACAGACCGGCAAGACGCGCAAGGCCCGGACCCTTGGTTATCTCAAGGGCTGGAACCCGGCTGGCATGGTCCGCAACACCGAACGCATCGCCAGCCTCTTTGATTACGTCCTGGCTAACCCGGACAAGGCAGACGACAAAGCGGTTCAGGACGAAGCCCGCAAGCTGTTCAATGCTGACTATATTCCCTTCCTCAAAATCTTCGAGGCTTTTGGGATGACAGGCGGGCTCTACAAGCATCAGGACCGCAGTCTTCAGACGGCGAGCGCCGGTAAGATGCAGTACCGCAGCAGCAAGCACCGCTTCGAGATTGACGCTCAGGGCAAGGGTCAATTCGTCAAGGGGAGCATGGAGCTGCAGAAGGGTCTTCCGGCGATGCGCAAGTCGGTCAAGAAGATCTTCGAACAGACCTTGGAAGAAGAACCGAATGCTAAGATCTTTGCCTTCTTCAAGGCGGGCGAGCTCTCCATCCTTGAAGGAACGTCGGCCTGGCTGATGGAATACTTCATCCCGCGCATGAAGATGGCGATGTTCGCCCGCGAGTACCTGATGAACATCACCCGCCACGAAGCGGCCATTGTTCAAGGGACCATGAGCAAACAGCAGGTCGCCATTTCGACCATGCTCTTCATTGAGAGCAAAGCTGGTGAGCAGAACTGGCAGAACATGTGGCTGGAGCCGACGATGAAGACGGCGCTGCAGATGGCGTTCCGGTCCTTCACCTGGATCTTTGGTGACGTCTCAGCCATGAGCAAGTCCGGCGAGGAGATGATCAAGTGGGGCTGGGTCAATGTCGTCCGTGGTAACGCCCTCAACGAGAATCGCTATAAGCTGACCGAGAAGGGGTGGTGGGCAATCAACTCCATGGTCGGGCATCTCATGGTTCGGGCCGCTCTTGGCACTCTCTTCTATCTCTCAGTGGCTGGTGGGGATGACGACGAGTATGTGCCCGACGATCCCAATACGCCATGGTTGACGACCGCCCTCTTCCCCCGGATGAATAAACATGATCCTTACGACCGGCTGCAGTTCGGTTCGTACATCACGGAGATGTATAAATATTCGTCACACCTGGGAGCCTTCGGGAATGAAGCCGACGTCAAGAAGTTGATCAGCGGTCGCTACTCGGATCTACTCAGCCAGGGCTACGAAGCTTTCGTCAAGGGCTCCGACTGGCAAGGGGTAGAGATTGTCTCGGAGAACGACAAGCCCGGGATCGCCTTTGGCAAGAAGCTCTTTCACACCCTGGCCGTTACCCCGATCTCTCTCGGATCGATTTATGACGACTACAAGGCGAAGGGATTCAGTGCCGAGCGGACGGCTCTTTCCTTTGCCGGCTTGACCAGCGCGCCCGCCACGTCCAAGCGGTCGCCGGCCACGAACAAAGCCTATGCCATTGCCCGTAGCGCCAGCGACGAATACACGATCACCGAGGAGAAGGCCGAACAGAGGCTCGACCTCAAGCGGGCAATGTTCGCCGTGCAGCAGGGTAACACTGCCATGGTCGACAAGCTGATTACAACCGGGGCCGTCTCTCCCGAACAGTACCGCAAAGCCCTGACCAAGATCCCGCTGATCAATGGCAAGCCCAACCTGCAATACCAGAACCCGCTGCAGCAGGTCCTCCGCCGCCTGACGATTGAACAAGCCTTGGAGGTCTGGGAAGAAATGAATGAGACCGAGAAGAAGCAGATGCGGGGCGCCATTGAGGCCAAGTACATCAACTCGGCCAACCGCAAGAACATGAGTGACAATGTGCGGAAAGAGGTTCATAAGAAGATGAAGAAGTACGGCATTCTCTAAGCCGGGACACAGAGCTGAAAAAAATACCCAGGCGCCCGCAAAGGGAACCTGGGTATTTCAGTTTCAACCAACCGCACGACCGGACAAGCCGGTCAGCGGGCGGGCCGTTATGGCGCGTCTACGCACGCGGTCAGGACACACCCGGACGCATCCAGATTGCCGTCATAGTGAAGCTCTACATCCTCGGCGGACCATACCGGGTCTCTTGCGCCTATGTCGAGTTGTAGTGTCACAACGATCTCTTCCGGGCTCTCCCCGCATTCTCTGGCACGTTCAATTGCCGAGTCCACAGCCTCTTTCAGCTCTTTCAAGTTCATAATTTCGTCTCCGTTGGAGGGTGCGCCATAACCAGAAAAATACACTCTGGCTGCGCTGCGCTTGCAGGTGATTTACTAGCCGTTAGTTTGCTTCCAACATGTCCAACTCGATATGCTGGAGTGCGCCCATGATGACTGCCGCCTGATCTACGAGGTCGCGCCGGTCGCTGAACGTCATGTCGTCACGAAATTTACCGCTGAAACAGAGGGTATATTTATCCTGCTCAACCGGGGCCATAGTCCCGTCATGCCGTCCACAGCAAAAAAAACTCTGTTCGCCCTTGACCATCTCGGATTGTATTTGCCCGTATGGTTGGCACGTAGTTAGATTCCTCAAGCATTTTTCAGGGTATTTCAACATTTGATGTCCTTTCCGGCACCGCAAACTAACCAGTGCTCGGAAGCCGCCCGGTGAGGCCTGGCGGTCCACCGCCCATGCCGTTATCGGTCTACTTCTCTCCCGGCAGCTTCTCATAATCCGACTTTCTGAGATCGGATAGCGCCCTTGTCAAATCCATACTCGCACGCTTGATTGCTCCGGTTTCTCTCGGGTATGAATAGGTGTAACTATCAGGCTTCTTCTCTCCGAATTGGCCTTCAAGATTGCTGATTGTAACTTGCAGCCGCTTCATTTCGGCCTTCACTTTTTCGAGTCTGATACGTTTCACAAATCCTCCTTGCTGGCTACCGGAATCCGATAACCAGCGCTGTGCAGCAGGCCGGAAAAGCCCGGCTGCTGACGCTTGATCGTTATGCCCCGCCGGGAAAACATTCGTCCCCGACACAAATTACCTTGGTGTAGTCGTACTGTTTCAATACCGGGAGATTGACCGGATCGTTTACCTGCAACCTCGACACTTCGCGCTCCAACCTGCGAATCTCGGCCCATATCTCTACGGGCGTAGCAACCCTTCCGTCGTCGTGGCGGATAGCTACGCAAACGGGGTCGTCTCTACCCAGATGTTTGTTGCATGGCGACAGATGTAGCATTTTACCTCCTGTCTGGCATAACCAGCGGGTACACGGGATCGCTACGCTCACCCGTGACCCTTGTCGTTATGTATAAAATTAATCGTCGTAATTCCACCAAGCATCTTTGATCCCAAATTCCACCGATATACCGTCTTCAGATAGAGTAACATCATGTCCGTACTGGTTTTTCGCCTCTCTGTTACCCCTACAATCCGGTTCATCCTGAAACCCGCCTGTCAACCGTTCAATTTCAGCTTTATCGGCCTCAGTTTCGGGGGTAATAATTAGAGTTCCATCGTCAAAAGATAATTTCATGTAGCACCTCCGAGATTTATGGGCATCAGTGCTTCACTCACCCGTGACCATTGTCGTTAAAGATTCTTTCTTCGGCCGTATTCCGCAAGCAAAATTGCCTCGGCTACCCCGTCATGAGGATTACGACATCGCGGCTGAACCAACGTCGCCTTCGGGAAAAGATTTTCGCAAACAATAATGCTTGCCCCTTTTCCTTTGTCGGTCCCGGCCAGGATTGCCTTTTTCCATGCCTGCGGGGTTGGCTCAATAATCACAAAGTCGAGAGCCGTGCAAATACCGAGGATGATCCCACACCCCTTGCCGAACTTGAATGTACTGGCGACCCCCTGTTTCGGCATGGAGTGGACAAGTTCGACGACAACCGTAATATTTTTGTAAGTCATTCCAGCCGCGCGGAGAAAGTCGGATATCCCCCTGCGTGTTTCCGGCATGGGAATGTGCTCAAGAAGAAGACCGTCTTCCGTCAGAACAGCGAGCCCGCCCTTTTGTCCGGGGTCTATCCCAATATATGCTTTCATTTTCCCTCCTGGTAGGAAAGACCCTGATGTAAGAAGTGGGCGAGCAGATCAACAAACTTCTCGTTCTCCCTCAGCTCGTGCTCACCCATGAAGAAAAGGGCGAAATGGATTGTCTCGTGCCAAAGCGATTCTTCCTGCAGCGTCGGATGGATGTCGCCGGCAAGCAGAATGCGCAGGTTGGGGTAGTCGCTGTAGCCGCCCAGTTGTTTGTCAGCGAAGAGGGTGGGCATGATCAGCACTTCGATCTTCAGACCGGCAAGAGAGATGTTTTTGGGTATTGTCATTGGATTCCTTTTTATCGAGATAAATAAAAGCGGACGCTTAAATTCTTCGAAAAGCCTTCTGCTCTCTTCTTTACGACTTTTGACATAAACATCTTTGAACCACTTATTAAAGCTTTCTTGCTCTGCGCGGTCTATCTTTGCGAGTCTTTTTTGCCAAGCATAAGGCCACCAGAAGAATCCCAATATTTTATCGAGCATTACACGGCCCCCTTATTTTTCCAGTTCAAGCCTCTGCTGCCGCTCGTGCTCCGGGATAATGTCGTGGTCGACTTCTTCCCCGGTGTCCTGGCGGAAGAGAGTGCGAGTGCCGGCGGCCCAGTTGTAATCCCACTGGCACTCGACGCTGCGCTGCTCTTCTCCGCTGTCGACGATCTTAGAGAGGCATTCGGCCCGCTCGGAGTAAGGCTTGATGGCGGCGTTGATTTCCTTGCGCTTCTCTTCGAGCTTGCCCTTCTCGACCAGGCAGGCCGCCAACTCCTTTCCGTAGGCTTCTGACTCTCTTAGGGTGATCTTGACTGGCAGGTAGCGTGTGGCGGTTTGCATTGTTGTTCCTCCTTGGTTGGGGTTAAAATAGACAAGGTTCGAGGTCGGCAGCCAGAGGCTTTCCTTCGGCAGCCGAGAGGCGACGGTTCTGGGCACAGACTTCGGAAACGTCGCAATGCTCCGCGCAGCGGGTGCGACCAGACCACCGTTCGACAATCTCGTACTCGGTGTGCGATAGGCCCTTCTCGTTGAAGATGGCGGTCGCCTCGGCCATGGTATCGGCCTTGCGGTAGGCACGATCCCGACTACCTCGCTTGTAGATCGCCACGTCCATCAACCGCTGCCACATTTCTTTCTTGCTGCAGGGTGGCAGCTCTTCGTCTGAGAGGTGTTCGCAGTTGAGGATAGCCTGCACCCTTGCCTTAACGTACATCTCCTGCTCAGCGAAGCTCCAGAGCCTCAGGGGGACCTTGATGATCGAGGCGGGCGGGTAGTTCTGTGGATCCTTGGCGAGCTCGCTCTTCTTCCAGTCTCCGATGAAGGCCCAGACATTCAACCTCTCGACGGTCTTTCCTTTGAGTCGAAGAAGGTAGGCATATGTGTTTTGGCCGGCTTCCCAATCCTCGTAACCCTCTTTTTTCCCCAACAGAATCTTGTAGACCATACAGTTTTTGTAGTCCCGGATCTCGGGCTCTTCGAAGCAATCCAGCTTTCCAGAGACCACACGACCGAGGACGTCTGCGTAGATACGCTCCTCAACCACAGAGTTCATGGTTGGGTGCCAGCTATCTTCGAGGATCTGATGACTGACGCTGCCGCGGAACTGCCAGTATTTGTCGATGACGTCGAAGGTCTTAAGCTTGTCGGGGTGCCGGCGCTTGAGCACGGTCATTTGGGTTGGAGCGGTCAGAGTCGAGGCGGATTCGTCGAAACTTTCTTCGTCTGTGTTGGTATATCGGTCCTTCAAAATTGCTCGACAGATTTCCGGAGGTAAGGAATGTTTGTTTGTATAGCGCCGGCCGCCTACTTCAAATATGCCGGTGTAATCGATTGCTGCTTCCGTCATGGTTTTCTCCCTAGAAGAGTTGGTCGGCCAGTTGGCCGTGAAAGTGGTTCTCTGTTTTTGAACAGGCGCATCCACCGATCAGGTCAGCCAGTCGATAGCTGACGTGCGGGCCGTCAAAGGTAAACCCCCTCTTGCCCTTGTTGCAGTTGTCGTTCAGTGCCATCCAGTCGAGCTTGTCCGGATGGGTGAAGGACATCTTGTTGGCGACCAGGTATTCGGTGATGGATCCCGGGCGGCCGTCTCTTTTTCTTGACCGCCTCCAGAGTCCTTCGATCTTCCGGTTGTAGGGTTCGGCCACCACTTCCACCCGCACGATGCGGCCGAGCTCGTCTTCTGAGAGATCGTCCAGTTCGTGCGGCTTCATGTTTGGGCAGAAGATGCAGCTCGACTTGGGCGGGACCGGCAAACTGGCTTCGACAATGCGGGCTTTGCACTCTTCCCGATCCCATCCCCAGTCCTGTAGAGGGTAGACGTTGTCGCAGCCCTGAGTGGCATGGGCTTTGTCGCCGGCCCGCAGTTGGCGGTATTCCTCCCCCGCCTCGAAGCCGATCGCTTTGATGATGTGACCGCGAATGTTTTCCTTCTCCCACCGTCTCTGCGGCTGAATCTTCCACTTGTCCGTGCAGCTGCCGCGATTGAACGTGGCCCCCGGAAGAGTGGCGTTCATCACCATGTTCCCTTCGATAGTCGTGTAGGGGCTATACTTCGGGATGTATTTGACCACGGTGACCGGCGGGAAGTGATGCTTGGCCAAGTACTCTTGTATGATTGGAAGGTAATTGTAGGTTGACTGCTTCTCTGCCCCGACGTCCGCGAAGAGAATGAAATCCGGGCGGATCCCCCTGGCTACGTAGCCGGCAATGATAGCGGTCGAGTCAACCCCGAGCCCATAGGCCAGTCCGAGGATCGACTTCTGATTGGTCTCAAACAGGTCAATCTGGCTCATCTCTTGGCTCCTGGAGGGTGGGGTAGGAAAGACGTTGTGGCTGGTAGGCGGGCTTGAGTGGTGGGGCTGTCCTGGTATCGCAGTCACCGCAGCATTCCTGCTGGTTGCACATGCGAGCCCCAGTCTTGGGGCAGATACGGCACATGATGTATTCCTTTCTTCGGCTATTTGTCCAGCGGGATCTCTCCTGTGTAGAGATTGTGGTACTCCTTCTCCAGATCGACCGCGGCTGCATTCAAGACGTCAATGAAGACATCCTGGTTGAGAACTAGGTACTTTTTGGAGAGCGTCTGCATCTGTGTATGGATCTCCGCCTTGGTGTCGGCCTGATAGCTGGCGAGCTGCTGAACGCAGACATCACCTCGGCTGTTGGCGGTTTCGAGGACTCCTCTGTGAATGCGCATAGAAATGCCTGCGCCGACGACGAAGCCAACGAACAGGCCGACAATGAAGGCTGTGGATAGGTGTTTTGATACGATCATTTGTCCTCCATCTTGGCGCGGATAGCGGCGGCAATACATTTATGGTCTGTGCAATAAACCGGCCCTTCGTCTGCCCCAATGTCAGCAATCACCGCCGCTTCCCTAAGTCCTCCAAGACGACCGGCGTTGAAGCAGTTCCTACGCACCTCCGTTTGATGCCCGTCGAGAAGCAGGGCGTATTCGTTACTATAGTGTAGTTTTCCGTACTCTTTGGCGAACTTTTCAAACATCATCTCTACCTCCCGCGCCATAACCATGACGCTGCAATTAGGTTAATTTTCTTCGTCCTTCCATCCAAGAAAGCGGGCGAGGAGTTCGGTCATTTCTTCGGCTCCCAATGTGTCGGGTTAATTGGTAGACCGATCATTTCATTGAGGCAGTCGCAGCACGGCGAGTTCGGCGCGGAGCGCCTTTAACTCTTCCCGGTAGTTTTCAACCGCCAGCAATTCGCTGGCAAGGTTTTCATACTCCTCGGTCATGGCGGCGAGAGCGGATTCGGCGGCTTCGGCACGAGCAAGGCAATTCGCGGCGGTCGTTGACATTCTCGCGTTATCATCTTCCAGCCGCTCAATCTCCTCCTGCGCCGCGCTGAGTTGCGCGGTGAGGGATTCGGTGAGTTTAGCGGCGAAGCCCTTCAGGTATGAGGAAGACGATCCTCCGATTAGTACCTCGGGGATGTATTGGTGAATCCCAGATTCGTATACAGCCTTCATAATCTGTTCTTCCGTTGGCCTCATCTCTATTCCTCCATCTTGGCGCGGATAGCGGTTTTATGTATCGCAACGACATCGACCTCTTGCCCGATGTAGGGCGTCAGAGCGAACGATACCAATTCTAGTCGTCCTTCTCCACCAACCTTTTTCTGTACCGGCTGAGAGAATATCCTGATGGCGTTATTTGGTTCTCCTTCTGCCGCCTCCCTGAGTCCTTCGAGACGGCCAGCGGTGAAGGCGCGCTTCGCAATCTCCCGGCCTCCCGGCCACGGTCGGTTGTCTGACTCGGGGCGGGAAAATGGCCACCACTCGGCGAATGTCATGGCTTGTTCTCCTGTTCTTTAAGCGTCCAGACGCGGACGAAGCGGCCGTGGTTGCTCTTCCAGGTTGAGGCTTGGGTACGAAGCACGATCCATTCGTCCTTGGAAAAGATTGCTCTTTAATAAAGGGCTGAATAAATGACAGCACGTTCATCGCTATAGCCGCGTTTTATTCTGTCATAGATTCTGTCTCTCTTAATTCCGTAATGTTCCGCCCATTGAGTTATATTTTTTGTTACGCCCTCAATTGTAATTAAGTGGCATTGTCGGCTATTGTTACCTTGTTCTTTTTTTGTAGACCACTTAACATTTTCCGGCTCATAGTTTCCGTCGTTTTTAATGCGGTCAACTGAATGATCTCTTGATGGACGCTGACCAATATCTTTTTTGAATGCTAGGAAATCGTTCTTCCATTTATCGCAAACGACAATTCCCCTTCCGCCATAATTATTATAGTGCACGTGATTCTTATTATAGCAACGCTCTAACATTTTCGACCATAAACGGAAAAGGTTTGTCTTTGTTTCGTTGTGCTTTACCCTGTTACAACCACAGGATTTTGAAAGCCCGCGGGTAAGCGAGCTTTTGTATATATCTTTGACGACACCGCAATCGCATTTGCACGTAAGGTGATGTTTCTTTGTGCTAATCCCGATGACTAAGAGTTTTCCATATTTATTTCCTATCATCTTCTTGCTCCCGGAGAAGAAGTTCGAGGCGGGCGAGGCTATTCCAGACCTCATGAGAGAGATGTAGGAGCCCACTGTCCTGAGCATGGGTCTCTCCCTTACAGATGTCCAGCTCGTGTCTCATTTGGGCGTCTGCGTAGCGGAGCTGCCCGTTGGGGATGGTGTGCCAGGTATCCCATCCGTGCTTCGTGGCGCCGAACTCGGAGACTCTGGCGACTTGCTCCAGGGCTCTAGGAAAGTAGCGCAGGACAGAGTGGATGTGGGCCTTGCCGTTGTCATGTTTGGCGCCAGGGTCGACAAGGAAAGATTTCCATGGATACAGTTTGGCGTCCTCTTCTTGGTCGCTCATTTGTTCCTCGCTGCAAGATAGTGGTAGGAGGGCTCAGAAGGCTTCCAGATGCGGCCGTCCGCTCCCTTGTAGTAAGGACGCGGGCAGCCCTTGCGATTGCCTCCACAACAGTCCTGGGCGTACTGCTTGGGGTTGAAGAGATGACGGAGGCCTTCGGCGTGGACGATCTGGGTGAGGGTGGAATGATTGGTGCCAATAACGAGGGCGGTCGCCCTGATGCTCATGCCAAGGCCGGCATAATATGTGATCTCTTCTTTGAGGGTCATATTGGCAACGTTTCGATCTCGTCGGCGGCCCAACGAAGGTAGTCCGCGTACTCTTCCTTCGACCGCCACCTGGTCATATTGTCGAGAGAAACGACGAGGAAGCGGCGGCTGCCTGACATTTCGACCGTGACGGCGAGAGACTGGTAAGTTTCAGCTTTGTTGCCGCGGTCTGCGGTGAAGCGTTGCTCGGTGAGTTTCATGGTTTCAACTTTCTCATGGAGCGGACAAGCCGCTCATGCTTTAGTTATCCTTCTATTTGCCTCGGAACATATCACCCACAATTTTAAACGCTTGTTCCAGCCGCTGCATTGCTTGTTCGGCCTGTAATCGCTTGCGTTCAGCCTTGGCTACCCTTCGTTTTTCCACATTTTCAGGCTTCCAGTATGTGGCGTGGCGTTTATCCTGGATTGCCTTTTTCTTGGTTGCAATAGATTCCTGAATCGTTGCCTCTTTTTCATAATCAACCATCCGCCGCGCCTGGTTGCCCTCTTCACAAACAGTGCAAAGAGCATAGTCCAGTTGGTTGTGATATGTCGGCACCACGCAGCAATCCTCACAGACAGGTTCACCGCAAATATGACAGGTGAAATCGGTTTTATTCTCTTCGCAAACGTGGCAAATCATGAAAACTTCTCCCTCGATTGCCACCCCGAAGGATAACAATCGGCTGGACGGGTCAAGCCCGTCATCCTCTAGCCGTTATGGCGCAAGGCCAGCATCGACCCTGCGCCACGTTCAGTTAAAGCAAAATACCCCAATCTTCGGACAGCATATCGAGATTGTTCGGGTTCCACGGAAACAGTTTTCCGGCAACGTCGCTCATGTAAATGTACGAGTGTCCCATTTTGCTGTTTTCGTCGCAAACCTGAAGAGCTAACCACATTCCCTTGCCATTCCAGCCATCACGACTTACTTTGCTTCCGAGCTTGAGTGCTTCCAACGCTTGTCCGAAATTCATACTGTTCTCCTTTGTAGTTTGGTTGCCCATGCGCCATAACCAGCGCATAGACACCGGCTCCCGCTGGTCGCGGGTCATGCTTGTCGTTATCCCTGATGGTGTAAGTAGCGCCCAATCTTAGAGTGCTTCACTTGCCGGGCTGCCTGAATCCGGCCAGAATCAATATCCTTCCCTGCATATTGCCCAGCGGCTAACAGGTCTAGCGCGGCCAGCACATCACCGCATTCGCGCTCCAACAGCTCCCTATTAGTTGGGCCTCCGTCAGGGTGCCGGGACTCGTAGCCATGCCTGAGAATTTTCCCGACAGCCTGAATTACCTCGCCGCATTCTTCCGCCAATAGTGCAAGTCGTTCGACCTCCGCAAGGGAAAGGAACGGGATAACCAGTGAATCGACCGGAGGTTTATCCTTGTCGCACTGGCACTGCATGGTTGATGTATCTACCGTCGATTTACACATTTCGTTCTCCCGGTCATTCACAGACCCGTTAAATAGATCCCTGGCCCCATTAAATCTCCGCATGGTGTCTCCTGACCTTCCGAGACCTGCGCAGAGAAACTTAGACCGGCGGCATATAGACTGATTGCTGGCCGGGAGACTCACATACCCTGTATCGACCGCCCGTATCGTGGGCTAAACGCTCCGCCTTCCCCTTGTGGTGTTGGGAAGAACCATTACAGCCATGCGTATGATAGGTCGTTTGCTCCGGGGCTAAGAGCGGGTAAGCGGTCTTTGGTGCGACTTCCTTGCCAGCCTTCCGTCCTCAGTTTGGGACATTTGGTGAGGCCCACTGGCGAGGCCAAGAGCGGGCAAAGCAAAACCCGCAAAACCACTTCGCCTTGGACGGGCAGAGAAGGGATTTACGGGTGCGGGTTTTGCTGTGTTCAGTGTTTGGAAGTTTACAACAGATGCCCGTCCAAAGGCAAGGACATGTTACTTAGGGCTGAAAAAAAAGTCAAACTTTATCTTTGGCGATCAGAGATGACAGAGAATGTTGCGGACGTTTTTGCGGGATTTGCGAACGAAGGAAGGGCTACAACCTTGGCAATCCCACTGCCAGGCTCCTTCTTTCAGCAAGGCAACGAGCGTGTCCTTGACAAGCCTGTAGGTGCCTTCTTCTTCGGCGGCAACATCGATGCAGCCGGTGGCGATTACCTTGCGGGCGTTTTCTCTGGCCCGCTCGAAAGATTTTTTCAGTAGTTCGTCAACCTTGTCGAGAAATTCTTGGTCAGTCATTGTTTTTCTCCTCTGGTCGTTTGATTTCGCCAACTGTGCTGCCGTTGAAGGTGTAGGCGACGATCGGCGGAACAACGGTGGTGCCGAGCAGATCCTTCACTTCCCGGGCCGAGATCGACACGCCGCGGTCGGCGTACTTGTCGACCAGCACTGGATCGTTCGAGACGAAGGCGACCGCCTTGTCGTTCTGATACAAGGCCGCTATCACCTTCTTGTCAGTCGAGAGCATGTAGTCAACCACACTCTTTCCCAATAGGTCGTTGGCCGGGATTGGGTTCCAGTGCGGCCGGTTGTCGATGATCTCCAGCTGTTTGATTTCGACTCTCATCTTTTCCTTTCTTTAGGTGGCCAGATACTTGACCGCATCAACAAATGACATCTGATCACGATCGATCAGTGTATCAAGGGCTGAGAAGTAGCGGTTACAGGACCCACACCAGGCGATCCCCTTCTTGCTCATGAAGGTGAGCGACGGCCGCTTGTCGTCGTGGCACCAGGCGAAGGCTTTCCCGAAGCGGTCGAACTGAATCACCGCGGTCACAGGGACGGCCCGGGCCGCCTCGATCATGGCGTCGGTAATCTGGTTGGTCTGTTGGGGTACAGAAAACTCTCCGCCTTCGTTCTTAGTCAGGTAGGCGATCTCGTCGAGGATTTCTTTGGCGAAGTGGAGAGCAACCGGAGAACCGTCGAGGATCAGGGCGCCGAGGTAGGGGGTGAGGAATCTCTTTCTCATGCGACTAGCGGCGAGCTTGTTGATCTCGAACTCCTTGGCCTTGCGGAAGGTAAGCGCGGGGTCTTTATTGGCGAACATGGATTCTCCTACTGATCGAGCGGATGCCCTTCCGCTTCGTGGTCCTCAACACAGCATTCGCAGTAGTACTTCCCTCCGTCCACCGCATAGACCTCTTCTGGCTGAATGCGGTCCCGGCAGTCGAGACAAATCTTTTCGGTGTCGGAGGTACGGCGGGCAAGATTTGGTATAATTATTTCCTTTTTTTAAGTAGGTCTTCCATCGCACATTGGGCAAGCGTGAGAGCCTGGGTTTCTTTTGAAATACTCAATGATTCGTAAAGAACCTCCACCTTCAGCGCATGGATCGCCTTCGCAGTAAGCACAAGTTCCATTCAGGCCGCGAGGATAATCTGCGATATAAAGAACTTCGAGCTGTTCTTTTGTTCCATCTCCTGAGAGATAATCAACTACTGACATATTTTTTTCCTTTCAGAATGGGCAATCGTGGTAGACGGGAATGGAATACTCTTTGTCGCTGAGGCATTTGAAGCGGCCGGTCTTGCGTTCGTAGTCGAGATGGACAGAACCGATCTGCCCCATCCACTTGAGCTTCACCTTGGCCGCCTCAATTTCGATTTGGTTCTTTGTCCTGTCGGGACGGTGGGCGATGAAAGCATAGTCCACCTTGTTCCACCACATTGCCCCGCCTGAGATGTCAGAGACGGTGCATCGTGGCATTTTCCCCGTCTTGTCTTTCATGGCAGACTTGGGATGAGCGACGATGTTGACCAGAATGTTTTGCCGGCGGGCGAAGTAAGAGATTTCGGTTAGTATCTCGGCCAGGTATTCGTCCTCTCTTTGTTCCCGGCCCCGGGCATGCGAGCAGCCGTTCCAGGGATCGATCACTAGGCAGTCGAGACCGCCTATTTCCATCTTCCGTTTTGCTTTTTCGAGGATCTGCTTGGGTGAAGGCAGGTCGTCCTCAATGTTGATCCAGGAGAACGAGTCGTTGATGCGGGCGAGCACTTCTTTGCACTCGGTCTCAGTGAACTGCTTGACCCATTTGCCGACAATCTTTTCCGCCAGCTTGGCGATATGCTCCTGCACCGGGTAGTTTTCCGGCGAGAAGTACAGTGTTTTCCAGCCGTGCATGATCGAAGCGTTGACCAGAACCGCGTCGAGCCATTCGCTCTTGCCGCTACCGGGGTATCCGGTTACCACTCCGAGATATCCCTTGGCCAGCTTGAAAAGTTCATCGAGGTCCTGGTAGCCAGATGAGTAGGTCTTGCGGAAGGTTGTTTCAGTGCGGAGCTTGTGAAATTCTCCGGCAAGTTCGTTCGCAGAAATAATCAAGGGGTTCCTCCCAGTAAGGTTTCAATCCACTGACCGGGGCAGATGATAACAAAGGTTGGATGGAAAATTCCACCGTTGGTTTTTTGACGCTATTTGAATTCTTCCCAATTCATTTTATTGGCGCCGGTTTCGAGCTCGGTTTTCATGTCCGGGTTTTCATCTTCAAAGCGGCGCTGGTTGAGGTAGGTCGTGGCCATGGGAATGTACTTGCCGTTCTCCTCCGTCCACTGCTCGGTGGTCTTCTGCCAAGCGATGCGGTCGAGGCAGATATCGAGTAAGGCCGGCTCTGGGATGCGCAAGGTATAGACTGCTTTCTGCCAGGCGCGGTAGGCGGGCGCCTTTCCCGACTTAACCCCGCCGCGCGACGGGTATGCCTCCCAGAAGGCATTGAAGGCCGCTGAGTAGCCCTCACCCCTAGCCTGTTTCTTCCGAGGTTCAGGAAGGGCTTCCGCCCAACTTGGGATGTCCGTACCCCGGATCATCCTGTCGACCATGTTGGTGATGAAGGCTCCGCGGGCGGCCAGAAGATTTGACGTACCTTTCCCGATAGTAATCAATGCATCCCGTAATTTCTCCGGATCGATTCGGTAGAGCATCACGCCTCCTTGGCCAGCTTTTTCTGCAGGCGGGCCAGTTCTTTTTCGTCGTTCTGCTTCTCTTTGGCGGTGAGGAGCGCGTCGATATCACAGCCCGTATCAGGTTCGACGATCACGCCGATGCAGTCTGAACCAACGAAATGCGAGACGTAAATGCGGACGTCATTGGAGTAGAGATCAACCTTTACATCGGCACTGCGGGTGTTGTGAAATTTGGCCCACTCAAGGGCGGCGACCATCTGGTCAATGCGAGTTTGGTTCATGGTGTCTCTCCTTTGAGAAAGAAGCGCCCGCCTGGGTGAGCAAGCGGGCGCTGTTTGACTTCTGGTTGTAGGAATGGATCAGAACGGCGGCTTCTCGTTGCCCATGCTGAAGCCGTCATCGTGGCTGTCACTTTGCTCCGATGGCATGGCGCCTTTGGTCTCCAGCGACTCTTCGATTACTTTTCGGACCCACGGATACAACTTCTCCATCAGCTCCTTGTTACCACGGTCTTCGATGGCGAAGTCGACCAGGTCATTGACGCGGTCGGCGACGGTCATTCCTTTGGCCAGCGGCATGATCGACAGCACGTTGTTGAAGAACTTCTTTGCGTCCTTCTTGCTTGCGACCTTAGCGATGTTCAGCATACAGGGGGCGTCGAGGATGTTCTTCATTGCGAAGCCCTGCAGTTCTTCAGCGGTGAAGTCCCGGCCACGCCAGGACTTGAGGTCGCTGCGCAGAATGGCCTTGTCGCCGAGTGAAAGGGTATAGCGTTTGTTGACAACGAACGGCCGCCCGTCCTGCATCAGTTCACCCGAAAGCTCCCAGACGATCAGAACTTCGTGCTTGACCGATCCGGCCTTGGCCTGCGGGTGGGTGTTGGGATGACTGCCGAGATCGACGATCTGGATGCAGCGGCCTGGGTAGACCCCGCCTTCCAGCAGTTCGTAGTCCTTGGTCTCGGTGTAGTTTCCAGCGGTGGCTGTGACTCCCATAAATCTTTCTCCTTGGTTGTGCCTTACGGCTGTTGAAGGGCCTGAATGAGCGGAATCAGTTCCGCCGAATAGGATTTGACGCAGGCCCAGATTTCCATTGATGTTGGCAGCGGTCGTTTGTTGGGAAACATCCACACCCCGTCGACGTCCCGCAGATTGAGGCGGTCGCCGTCAATGTGTCTAAGGATGCAGTCGAGGTAGTTTGTCATGGTGCTCTTGAGTTTGAGATACTGGACGGCGCCGGTCAGGATGTCAACAAGGTGGGAGTCGTGCTCGTGGGCCGCCCGTATGGCCTCGAATGTCCTGATTTTAACATCTGGCAGATGGATTTGGAAGTGCCTTGCAAAGAAGTGCTGGATCTGCTTGGGGGAGTCCCAGTTGATCGCCGGCAGAAGTTCCAGGGTGAAGTCGATGGAGGCCCGGTACTCAGTCTTCAGTTGGCGGACTCGTTCGATGTCGAAGATGAGGTAGGGAGCGACCGCCTCTTCAGCCATGGCCTTCCTCCAGCTTTGACAGTTCCTTCTTCAGCTCTTCTACCCGGCGGGCATCAAGTTCTTTCTGAACCTGGGCCTTGTAGTGATTGAAGAGAATCTTGTACTGCACTCGCGCCTCAGATGCGTTTTCGTGGGTAAAATAAAGCGCGTGGTTGGCGGAGTCGATGTATTTCGGGTTCAGCTTTTTCAGCTCGACGAAGAAGGTATTGAAGCTCTGGGTTGGGTAGTCGTTATGGAAGGAGTAAGCGCCACAGGGGAAGGAAATGCGGTAAAGCCATTCGTCTTCTGGTTGGCTGTCGTCGTCGGACCAAGAGATAGTGCGGCAATGTTTTGCACCCCAGAGAGCTAGGTCGGAATATTCGTCGACTTTGAGATAGTCGCCGAAGACGGTTGTCAGTTCCATCTTGAACTTTTCTTTCAACTCTTCCGTAAGGATGACGGCCTCAACCGCATACCTGTTGTCGATCGATTCTTTCAGAATGCCTTTAGCGAGAAGGTCATTCAACATCTCCAAGAGTTTTTGGTAGTGCTGGATTTTGGTCATTGCGTTTCCTTTCTTGGTTGTCTTTGGGCTTAGGGGAAAGCGAAAGGCGGGGTCAAGAACGGTTCCAGGTAACCTCTCTGACCTTCTTCCGAAGGGCGAAGAACTTGTCGGTGCGGGCCGGATCTTCTTGGGTGACATTTTCAATGAAGTGCCAGCAGTCCTGAATCGTATCGAGCAGGACTTGCTCGTCGAGCTTCTTCGTTCTCGGGGTCACCCCTTCGATTAGATCCAGCTCCCGCTCCATCGTATTGATCGCGCCCGCCAAATCGCCTTCTTCCCAACAGGCGAGGACATTGCGGCAGGCGTCTCTCAAGGCTTGGTGGGGAATAGGCGGGCGTGGTTGGTTCATGGCTTTGCTGCTTACAAGCTGACGTTCGGCCTTTAAGATAGCTTCGTTTTCCTCGTATTCTTTTTGCGCCTCTTCTTGGGTTTTTTCGAAGCTGAGACAGGTACGTTGAGAGCTTAAGTTTTGGTGCCGTCGGAAGGTGTTGTCTTTGTTTAAGGAGCGTTTTGCGCGGCACCAAGGGCAGAATACTTTACGATATTTTGTAACCGTCACTTGTCTACCTCCTCTGAAAAGTGGGTTTCGGCCATGCGGGCGCACATCTCGAAGTCGATGCCGTTGGCGTGGCAGTAGTGACGCAGATCGGCCAGCATTTCTGTGATAATCTCGTCGTCGACTTCAAGGCCGTCGATGTAGTCAGGATGTGCGATGCAGTATGCCCCGATGGCGTGCTCCGCTCGATCTGCTCTGGACTGGTTACTCGGTTCATCCTTCTTTTCGATGCAGTGGTTGCACAGACGCCACAGGCCGTTCATGCTGTCCATGTTGGGCTCATCCCCTTGGTACGTCGTTAGAGTGGTCACAATAGCCCCACAGCTGTCGCAGACCAAGGTTTCGCCTTTGATCTCTCGCCCGCCCATATTCTCTCCTTTCATAGGCCCGATTGCCTTGATGCTACCCCCTGTCGCCAAGGGGCAGACTCAAATCAATTGAGATTACCAGGACGCCCTGTATTCGAAGTCGCAGTCCTTGAGCAAAGGATCAGACAGCGCCTTGGTGATGATCTCCACGGTGTTCTGAAGGTCCTGGATGTACCACATGTCATAGTCGGTCGAGCCGAAGAAGAGGCCTTCCGTGGTGGGCAACTTCTCCATGGCGGCTTCCGCCCCGAAAACGATCTTTCCGTCGATGATGATGTCTTCCCACTTGCCATTGGCAAAGTGCTGGCCGTTGCGCACTTTGCCGTCGATCAGCAGCGACTTCGACAGAACTTCTTCGCACAGCCGCTTAAGCTCTTCGAGTTGCGACCGCTCGACATGAACCGGTTGGCAGTCGTCTTCTCCTTCAGCCACCTGGTCGACAAACCATTTGTGAATCGCATTGGCCTTGCGCCAGTAGCCAACCCGCAATGTGATGTCTTCGACTTGGGAAAGGTTGGTCATCTGGATAAAGGGTTCTTCCGGGCCGGTCGGCTCGTACTCGTTTTTGTCGTGGTTGTACTTGACCGGCCGTTTTTTAATGTCAATCGTTCCGGTAATGCCGTTGTGCTCGTAGCAGCCGCCGATGTAGAGCTTTGCCGACAAAAATTGATCCAAACCCATAGTAGTCCTCCTTGGTAAGTGGTTAGGGTTTCTACTTCTTGTCTTGTGCAGAGCAGGCCGCCTCGTAGATCTTGAACGTCCTCACAGCCTCTTCAGGGGCCCTCTGTGACCCTCGGCAGGGATGGTTGCGGCCAGGGGCATCGTTGTGGTAGCGAAAGACGCCCGCCTTCGTCAATGCCTTCTTGCTGCGGCACCAGGGGCAGAACTTACGAAGAGACGTCATTGTCCTCTCCCTCGGCTCCAGGGTTGGCTGTCGGGCCGACACCACGGACAAAGCGATATTGCATGCCCATTGCACCTAGCGAATGCTCCTTGGCTATCTGCGTCGCCAGGGTAGACGGTTTTGCAGTCGACACATTGGACCGATGGGTCAGAGCCCGCCGATCGTCCGTCTGGATGATGCGTGTATCTCACGAGCTTTCCAGTTTTCATGGTGCATTCCTTTCGTCGTAAATTCTGTTGAGTTCAGCGATCGCCCATTCGTAGTCGAGACCGTACAACTTGGCAAACGACCGCTTACCGAGGTCGTGCCGCGCTCTGTGGTGCTCATTACAGAGAGGAAGGCAGCGACGGTCAGAACACTTTAGTCCTTTGGCGCCGCCGCCCTTCTCGGGCTCGTGGTGAGGTTCAATTGGGCCAGGTTTGTGACAGATGAGGCAGATGGTGTTGCGGATCCAGGCTTTGTATTTCTCGTCACGGAGCGTCTGTGGCTTGGGGAACATGAGTTAATCCTTTGGTAGGAATGAGCGTGGCGACCAGCAGGCACTGTTTACAGACAAGCACGCCGAGGCCTTCAGCGGCCCGCATGGCAATCTCAAAATCACGAGATCCACACCGCACGCATTCGTAGATTTCTTCTCCGCTTTCCATAGGTTCTCCTTTCGTTGGGTTAAAAAAGATAGTCTTTGTAGTCTCGCAAAATTTCGCGAATCTCTTCCACCATCGCTCTCGGCCCCATCGTGCAAAAATACAGAGGAACCATCACAAGCAAAACCAATACAAGTTTTATGAATCGAAACATTTGATCCTCCTGTTGCTAGGGTAGGGGGTTGAGCCCTCTAGGGTGCCTCCCTCCGAAGAGGGAAGCACGAACAGGGTTCAAGCGGCCTGCTTCAATTCTGCCATGCGCTCCGCCATCAGCCAAAGCGCTTTATTCAATTTCACGTCCTGGTCAACACCAGTAATGGCCCGGGTGGTCATGCGGCGACGGGTGCGGCCCTGAGACTGACCGTGGATGCCGCCCTTGACGATGTTCTCCTGCACCTTGTTGAGCGTTGTGAAAAGGCTGAGGTCCTTGTCCTCGTATCTCCGGGAGTTCAACAACTGCACCGGATTGATCGGCGGAGCTTCAGGATAGCGAAGCGATAAAGCGGCCTCGGCGAAGATCCCCTGCTCATTGGGCGTGAGGGTAATCGCTTGGAACTGTTCGACCTGATCCTGAATCCGCGGGACTTCTCCGCCGATAGCAAAGGCCGCCCGCATCGCTTCTTCCAACACGCTGCCGCTGTGCCGAATGGAGACCTTCTCAAACGTCGAGTCCGCTACGATCATTCCGTTGGAACAGACTAGGCGAAAGAGGCCGGCGTGCATTTGATAGGCAGAAGCCCCGTCGTGCGAGTTGACCAGGATGATCTCGGGGAAGAGATCGCCCTTCATCGGAGCGGCGTCCGCATGTCTAAGGCGAATGAGGTGCTTGACGTAGCCATGCTTGTCGTCGATCCGGGTGCGGGCTTCAAAGGCCCTGAAGGGCTGATAGCCTTCGCTGCGCATCGCTTCAATGACGTCGATAGTTGGAACGAAGCCGTACTTGTCCGACATCTTGTGATAGGGCTCCAGGGCGAAGATACTGGGCGCCATACGCATCAGCATGGCGTTGTCGAGCGGGGTCGTACCTGTGCTGCGGGACTGGCGTATGAAGCTCATGGTTGATCTCCTTTCAGGGCGATGATGCGGGTGTGCATCTCGGCGATGGCGCTGTGCGGGCTCTTTTTCCCCATTTCTTTGTAGGTGGCCGAAACGATCATGGCGGCCTTATACTTGGCGCGACTGAAGCCCGCTTCGTAGCCTTCCTGGCGGGCCTGCTCCAACCTGATTCGATCTTCGTCATTACTCATTGGGTAACCTCCGGAAAGAGGACCGCCTTCATTACCAGGTAACCACTGTCGCCCGGGTGAATGCCGTCGTAGAGATAGAGGATCTGGCCATAGTCGTTGAGAAACAAGGGGTAGAGGTTGATGTACTCGACTGAAGGGTAGTTCACGAGCATCTTCTGAATCTGCTGGTTGGTCTCGACGATGGTGGTCAAGGGAATGCGGTCGGTCGGCAAGATGCTTTCGACGTGGATCTTGGTCGACGATGGCAACTGCAGGATCATCTTCTCGATGTTCTCGACGACATGTTGTGTCGGCCTGTCCCAGCCTTCACCAAAGGCACAGAGATCGTTGACGCCGATCATCAAGTATAACTCGTCAGGTTCTTCCTTGACGACCAGCCAGAAGCGCGCCAGGACGTCGGTGGTCTTGTCGCCCGGGACACCGCGGTTGATGGCGCCTTCGGGAAGATACTGTTGCGGCCAGCCGGCGGTGATACTGTCGCCCAGCATCATGATTCCGCCGCGGTGATTTTCCGAAGCCCAGCGCGGCACCAACCAGGTTCCCGGCTTGGGGTCTTCCGAGTCACCACCACCACAGGCTGACAAGAGCAGGGCAACCAGAACAATCCATCGCTTCATCGATCATCTCCTTGAGCTTCAGTCGCCTCAACAAAAGCGATACCGATCTCTTCACTAAGGTTGAGACCGTCAAGATAGACGACAAAGGCGCTGTAGACGCGATAGACGACTCCGGGGCCGATCCCGCCAGCTGCCTTGATCACATCTGCCGCGAACATCGCCGCATAGTCCATCACCGGGTCGATATCATAATCCTTAATTGACCACAAGACCGACTCGCGCGTGGCGCCTTTGATATCGAAGAGGCACGTCTGCTTATCCAAGCCCGCCTCCTTGAGCCTGTCCTTAACCCAAGTGGGTACTTCATCTCTCAAGGCCGCCAATAGATCAACCTGTTTTGAAATTCTCACACAACACCTCCTTTTTTTGGTTGTATTCACCGTCTGCCTGGTTACAAGAGGCATTATAAGCCTTATCTTCAACTTCAAAGATACCCCCGGCATTCAGGACAATACTTCATCGAAGATTCTTTCTACTGGAGAGAAGAACGAAAATCCGTCAATAGATACCGAAAGCAACCGGTCAGAGCAACGCAGAAAAGGGCGACCCCCGAAGGAGCCGCCCCAGTCTTACCGCTTTAGTAACAGGTAGACGTTGCCTTTCTGTTCGATGCGTTTACAGTCGCCGATAGGGATGTGTTTCCCTTGAAGGTTGGGAACGGCGCGCTCGATCTGGTCTTGTTGATAGTGTGCACGGATACTGGTCGGAATGAATTTCATGGGTGGCCTCCTTGGCGGTCGAAGAGAATGCCTACGGCCTGGTAGCGCAGTAAATCAGCACCACCAGACCGCAGGCGAGCAGGAAAACTGCCACTTAGAACTAGACTTCGCCATTGCCGGCTTCGCAGCCTTCCGCGGATGTGGTGGTCATACCGGCGATGTAGGCATCGACGTCGAACGGAATTGCTTCACCGACTTCACGGCTGAGGACCTTGCACGAGCCGGTGGGGATGAGGTACTGGCCGACCTGAGCCAGACCTTCCATTTCGATCACGAAGCCTTCGCGCTGGCAGGGAGTGGCCTCACCGAAGAGTTTCTTGGGCAAGCGGATCGACGGGGAGTTGTTGCCGAGTTCTTTGATGCGGGCGAGGACGTTGGAGGAGGTTTCCGAGACGTGGTTGACGGCGGCGTGGAAAACTTTCATGGTGATTCTCCTTCTGCGCAGTCGTGCGCGGTTGAGTGCCCAGTATTGGGCGGGATGATGGATCGGAGACGAAAACCCCGGAACAAAACGGGAGCCTTCATTTTAAGAAGATCATCGGGTTGGCAGTCCGCAGACTGAACACGAGGCCGCCCAGACATCCGTTTGTCGTTTGCAGCGGCGGCAATAGGCGAAATGGGCTGGTTTGACGGTGATGGGAAGGTGGGCCGCTGCGAGCCTCATAACCTCTTTAGCTGCGTCGTAGCAGTCAAGCATGGCGCCGTTGACGATGGTTTGCATAAGTCCTCCTAGTCGATGGGTGGTAGACAGGGGTTCGCCCGCCTGATTGACTCGTAGGCCGCTTCAGCACAGGTATCGCAGAAGCAAGGCTCGTGAGCTTCGACCGCATAGAGTCTTCCGAGGTTGAAGATTAAGAGAGCGGCCAAACAAGCGGTAAGGATAGCGGCGGTGAGTTTCACGGTTGTCTCCTTGTGATGAAGGGAAAGGAACGAAAACCCCGAGACAAGACTGGGAATCTCGACCTTGAAAGGTTAAGCCCAGAAGTTAAGCCCGCCCGCCTACTTCTCTGTCTTTTTTTACCCATTAGAACTCAAGTAAAGTAGTCTCTGAAAGTTCAAGAAAGCTCAATGAAATCAACAGTGAAGTGTTATCTATTATTAAATAAAACTCCGTTGTCACTCCAACTATGCTAAATTACTCACATTATACACATAATGGAGTAGCGGCCGAAGTGGCGACCGAGCCCCTTTTTGCCCCTTCCGAAGGCCCGAGAGTGTCATGCGAGTATTCAGAAAACCATTGACTTGTCCGTACAGGAAGACTAAGGTTTGATCCAACCTGTACGTACGGAGGAGAGAAATGCAAGAACGAATCGAACTAAGGATTGATGCCGAGAAGAAGCAGAAGTGGGCTGAGGCGGCCTCTGCCGTAGGGATGTCGCTGTCTGACTTCATCAGGGAAGCAACCGACCAAAGGGCAGCGACGGGAGTTGAGGCCGCACCAAAGGCTGTGTCCCCAAAGGCCAAGGTAGCCACCCAGAAGGCACCCCCCCCGGTGAAGACGGCAGCGCAGGCAGCGGCCCAGGTTGCGACTGTGGCGGCCAGCAAGCCCTACAGCAAACCACATCACGGCATGTGCGTGTGTGACGAATGCGAAGCCAAGCGGCCAGTCAGGTTGATCCGCTGACCACCACCCCCGCACCCCCTGCGCAAGGGGGGTGGTGAAATAAATGAATCCCCTCGTTAGAATCTACGTAGAATTTTTCTCGCGTGACATGGAGTTTTTTAGATGATCAAATATCGGATTATTCAGGCTCGTTTTTTGGCGCACATGACAAGCGATGATTATTTGCTTGAGGGGATAGCAATACCGACCAGGGCGTTTGAGCGGCGAGGCTTTGGGCCGATGGGGTTTTCGGTGGTAATACACCCGTCGCACATTTTGGAGGGGAAAAAGGGCGTGGCGTTTCGGAAGGAGCTGGACGCCAACCTTCAGATAGCGTGGGGGCGGAAGCCGAATAAGGATGGAAGTGTGACATATGATATGGAGGTCGACAAATGAAAGTCGAATTGAGTAGAGATGGGGTTTTGGCGCTTACTCCTGAGACAGAGGCAGAGGCACAGGATTTGAACAGGTGGTTCGCGGCGTACATGGGCCACGGAACGGAGACGGAGGGGTATTGGGGATCTCTCAGGATAAAGAAGTTTGAATTGTGCCCGCTATGAACAGCCCAGAAGATCGCAGTAAAGGCGGGCAGGCCCGGGCAGGGAAGGCGCGGGTTGGCGTTCTGGAGGGACAGATCCCCGAGCGGGAGATGATCGTTCTGGAGAAGCGGTTTGTGGAGGGGGCGACGCTGGAGGAGTGCGCGCGGGCGGCCGGGTACGAGGGGAATGTAGGGACGATGAAGGTGCGGGCGCATCAGATCATCGACAAGCATAAGAACGCGAACGGAGAGCTGCTACTGGCGATGTCGAAGCGGGGGATCGATGCCGGCACCCTGGCGGACAAGATTGTTGAAGGTCTGCAGTCGACTATGTTCGTGAAGAAGAAGGTCGACAAGGACCGGGAGGAGTTAGTGGAGGTCCCAGACAATCACGCCCGCCACAAGTTTGTGGAGACGGTGGTGGATATCTCAGGAGCCCGGGCGCCGAAGAAGATCGAGATCGAGTCGAAGTCGTTTGAGCAGAGACTTTTGGAGATTACATTACGGAGGGAAGGATGAAATTTGCCAAAGCGGACGTCCCTATTTTCAACCGCAGCGTCGTGATGTGCACAGAGTGCAGTGAGGCCGAAGCGATTTGCTTTTTCCAAAAATGGGCGAAGGAGAGGGCGAACCACACCCCATTTCTTGTCGCTTTGAATTCTTCTGGATGGTGCCAAACAAACGACGGGGATGTCTACCTGTGGGCGCGGGACAAGGACCGCTACTCGGTAGAGCTTCACGAAGTCGTTCATGCCGCTTTCCACCTTTGCTCTTCTGTTGATGCACCGCCCCAAGAAGAGATGATCTGCCGGCTGGTCGAATTTCTAAAGATCAACCTGCTTGACGAATTGGTCGAACACGACGAGATGACGAAAGACCGCTTCTTGCTTTTGCTCCCGAAGATCAGAGAGGCGGCGAGAGAACACGGCTATGCGGTCGGGCTGCATGGCAGCCTGGCCCGGGACTTCGACCTGATTGCCGTGGCCTGGACAGAAGAGGCCGCTCACCCGGAGGTCGTAGCCGAAGCCATCAAAATTGCTGCCGGTGGGATGGATCGGTGGCGAGTTCATCCGGCGAGACCAAACGCCCATCCGAAACCACACGGCCGTCTCTGCTACTGCTTTGACTTCGACAAGCACGATCCAAACAACCGCGGCTATTGCGACCTGAGTGTTGTTCACCCTGGCTTCAAGGAGGCGACATGACTATTTTAAGTTTCCTGCAAAAACTAAAACAGCTCTTCGCCTGGCTTCCGTGGAACAAGCGGACGAACGCCTGGTCGATCCCGGCGAACGCGATTGTCGCCGGCCGCATCATTACCATGGAGCAGCTGCTGTCGTGGGGCGTACCTGAGTCGGAGCTGTGGAATCTGCACAAGGCCTTTGTGGGAAAGCGGCACACCCTGAGAGCGATGAAGATCGACGGGGAAGACTGCTACCGGGTGATGAGGATTCGGTACTACGGCGAGCGGAGGATCAAGTGAGCGACAAGCGAGCGGTACTCAACGTCGCGCGGGCGATCAATGCTCTGCCGGAGCAAAGGCTCCTCACGGTCTTCACTCCGGTAGAGGGGCTTGGAGGCAGCACGAAGCGCATTCTGACTACCATCAGCCGGGAAACAGCGGTCAACATCATCAGCGATCTTGGCGGCGTGGACGTCAGTGATGACGACTGCTGCAGGTCGGGATTCGGGATCTGCTTCCCTCTGATGAGCGGGGGCGAAATCCGCTGGTTCTTCGTCGAGACACGGCAAGACTTCTGCCCGTTCTGCCAGGGCGCCAAGACGGTCAGAAACGAAGCCGACTTCGAGATCGTCAGTGAGGAATGTTGGGTCTGCGATGGCGTCGGCCGCATCCTCACAGCACCTCTTCCCCAGAGGCCGAAGAAGACGGAGCTGGTCGCATGAGTGAAGAAGAACAGGGACCGCCCGACATTTCAGAGGAGGAGCTGGTCGAACTGCTCGACCGCTACCGAACCGACTTTGAATTTGCCGCCCCGAGGCTACTGAAGGTTCTGAACATGAAGGGCAAGATCGTTTCATTCGTTCTGAACGGACCGCAGCGAGTGCTCAACAAAATCATCGAGGACATCGCTACCCGCCGCCTCGTTCGTCTCATCCTCCTCAAAGCCCGCCGCGTGGGATGGTCCACCCTCATCTCCGCCCGCAACTTCCACAAGACAAGCTGGAACTTTAACCGCCTTGCTTCCCAGGTAACCCACGAACCGGACGCCACCGAGGTCCTGTTTGGGATGGTGAAGCGCTTCTATGACTTCACCCCCGAGTGGCTACGGCCCTCAACCCGCTACAACAACGCTCGCCTTCTGGACTTCAACACCAAAGATGGGAAAGGGCTGGGAAGTGGGTTCCGTGTGGCCACCGCCGCCAAGGAAGACTTTGGTTCTGGCCAGTTGATCCATTATTTTCACGGATCCGAGGTCTCCAAATGGCCCGAAGAGACGGTCAAGGACCTGATCACGTCGGTGTTGCAGTGCGTGCCAGACGATCCCGACACCGAGGTCATCTTTGAGTCGACCGCCAAAGGAATCGGTGGGGAATACTTCGACCGCTTCTGGGGCGCCCGCTTCCGCGTCAAGGTCGTGAAGATGAATCCCCCAAGTCTGGATCATCTCTACGGATATGACGCCGCCGGGAAGTACGACGTCTCCCGAGCAGCCGAAGAGATTGAGGCGGCCGCGGAATTGGAAGAGGCGATTAACGAAGACGCCAAGGCCGAGAACATCTACACCGCGATCTTCGTGCCTTGGTTCTGCTTCGAAGAATACCAGACAAAGCCCTACCCAACCTTCGCCAACGATCTGACCGACGAAGAGAAAGAGATCCAGAAGACTTACGGGCTAACCCTGGCACAGCTCTACTGGCGCCGTCTGACCATTGCCAACAAGTGCAACGGCAGCATCGACATCTTCAACCAAGAATATCCGGACTGTCCTGAGCATGCCTTCCTGGCCGCCGGCAGGCCCGTCTTTGACAACGCCAAGCTCATGCGCCTGCGCAATGCCGTACCGAAACCGGTCGCCCGCTACGAACTCGCCCAGTCGATAAACCAATTTATCTCCAACCCCAAAGGCGCCCTGCTCGTCTGGGAAGAACCGAAGGCAGGACAGAACTACATCATCTCAGCGGACGTCGCCGAAGGCTTGGAGCATGGCGACTTCTCCTCGGCCGACGTCATCAACCACGCCACCGGGATCCAGGTCGCTCAGTGGCATGGCCATACCGACCCCGACCTCTTCGCCTACGTCCTTGCCGCCCTGGGAAAGCGTTACAACACCGCACTCTTGGCGCCCGAGCGTAACAATCACGGCCTGACGGTGGTGAAATGGCTGCATGAGATCATCCAATACCCCAATCTCTACGTCGAAATGGTCCCGGATCCCCCGGGAAAGCCCCGCAAACGCTACGGCTGGCTCACATCGAGCGCCACCAAGCCGATGATTATCGACGTTTTGGTGCGGGAAGTCAGGGACGATTGCCATGGCATCGCCTGTGCGGCCACGTTTGACGAAATGATGGCGTTCAAAGTGCAGGGAAATGGCAAAACCGAGGCCGATCGCGGCCGCTTTGACGACCGCGTTATCTCTCTGGCCATTGGCAAGTACCTCCGCACCGCGATTCCACTCCCGGAGGCCGCCATTCCCGACCACATCAAACAGCGGGAGGAGCGAACCGAACGAAAAAGATCACCTCTTGGTTGGACATGAGAATATTTTGGTTGACAATTGAGTAACATTTGGTAGTAAATGGTGTTAATTTTGACTCAGGAGGTTCAATGGTCCGCTCATCCGACCTCTCAAAAGACGAAAAAGCCGGACTCGAAGCCCTGTTGAAGCGGCTTCAGCTCATGCCAGCTAAAAGTTGCCAGATCATTCTCCATTGTGCCCAAGGCACAGTCCAGACCATCGAATACGCGCAGTTGAAACTGAAGTAGCACGACATAACGGCAAGTTTCACCCGCCTACCGCGGTCAATGAAGCCCGGATGATGACTTAATTGTCATTGTTCGGGCTTTTTGCTTTTCAGGAGTGGCGCGATGCAAGCAATCCCGACGGGAACACCAGGCGTCAGCTCACTCGGTCTGGTGAAGATCCGCACCAACGAAGCCCTCGAAGCCGAAAAAACCACTGCCGCCACTCCCTCCACCCAACGTATCGTCGACTCCCTGACTTCCCATCTCAACGGCAAGCTCTTCGCTTCCAAGCGGGCCAAAGAACCGATTGAGCGACAGATGCTTAAGAACATGCGTCAGGTCTACGGTCAATATGAGCCGGAGAAGCTGGCCGCAATTCGTAACATGGGCGGCAGCGAAGTCTACATTCTCCTGACCATGACCAAATATCGGGCGGCAATCGCCTGGGTCAACGATATCCTCCGCCCGGTTGGTGACCGCCCCTGGACCATTGCCCCCACCCCCAAAGCCGACCTTCCCCCAACCGCCGAACAGCAGATCAAAGCCGAAGGGCAACTTCTTCTCCAGACGGTGATGAAGCAGCTGGCCGCCATGGGACAGAACGCCGACCCGTCTTACCTGCAGAGCAAAATCCAGAAGTTCGAGCAGGAAGTCAGAGACGACGTTCAGCAGAATATTCAGAAGGAAGCCAAGGTTCGCGCCGAACGCATGGCAATCAAGATCGATGACCAGATGACCGAAGGTGGCTGGGACGATGCGTTTTGGGCCTTCATCTCCGACCTGATTATGCTCAAGGCCGGCATTCTTAAAGGCCCGGTTGTCCGCCGCAAGCCGATTGAAAGCTACGTCGAGCGTAATGGCGACTGGGAAATCGACGTCGTCAACAAGCTGGTGCCCGAGTTCGACCGCGTTTCCCCCTTTGATTACTACCCCCTCTCCGGAGCGACCTCGGCCAAGGATGGCGGCTTCGAACGGCATCATCTCAACCGTGGGGATTTGGTCTCGCTGATCGGCGTCCCTGGCTACAACGAGGCGAAGATCCGACTGGCCCTGACCGATTATGCCACCGGTCGCCGGGAGATGCTGTCGACCGATACCGAGCTGGCGATGCTGCGGGACGGACAGACACAGTCGCTGCTCGACTCCGAGCGGATTGAAGCCTGGGAGTTCTGGGGTTCGGTACAGGGCAGTCTGATCCAGAGCTGGGGCTTGCCGGTCGCCGATGCAGAAATGGAGTACGAGGTCAATGCTTGGATGGTTGGCGAGCACGTCATCCGGTTGATTCTCAACCCCGACAAGCTCGGCCGCAAGCCGTATGCCATTGATTCCTTCGAGCGGGTTCCTGGTTCCATCTGGGGTAAAGGTCTGCCGGAGCTGATGGCTGACGTGCAGGATGTCTGCAACGCCACCGCGCGGGCGATCGTCAATAATGCCGGGCTCGCTTCCGGCCCCCAGGTTGAAGTCGACAAGAGCCGCTGTGGCGATAAAGAAGAAATCTGGCCGTGGAAGATCTGGCCGTCGACCAACGCCCAGATGTCCGATCAGCCAGCAGTCAGGTTCACCCAGCCAACAGTGGTGGTTGGCCCGCTTCTCGAAGTCTTCAACACCTTCTCCTCGATGGCCGACGACCAGACCGGCGTACCCAAGTGGGCGCACGGCGGTCAATCCGGAGGCGCCGATGAGACCGCTTCGGGCCTTTCCATGCGCATGACCTACGCCGCCCGAGGGATCAAGGAAGTCATTGCTCACGTCGACTGTGTGATCAAGGACATCGTCACCCGCACCTACAGCTACAACATGCTCTACGACCCGGACAAGACGATCAAGGGCGATGCCCGTATTGTCGCCCGCGGATCTTCCTCCCTCTTGGCCAAGGAACAGAGACTGGTTCGTACCAACGAGTTTCTGGCAGCCACCAACAACCCGCTCGATTCGCAAATCATGGGACTGCCCGGGAGAGCCAAGCTCCTTCGCCAGGCCGCCAAGCTCCTCGACATCGATACCACCGGCATCATCCCCGACACCGAGAGCGAGCTGGAGCAGTTACAAGCCCTGGTCGAACAGGCGGAAGCCGCCGGAGCCTCGCCCCCGGGAGGCAGTCAGCCGGGATCTGGGGCCGCGCCCCCACCTACTCCCCAGACCACTGACGCCGCCGGCAACCCGGCAGGCGGGACTGATACCAACACTTTCCAAAACCCGGAAGGAGCATAAGCCATGCCCGCCTTATTTCCTCTTGAAGCAACGATGAATCCCATTGAGCGCGTAACCGGCGCCATTGCCACCATCGATACCAATCACGGCCAAATTCATGCCGGCAACGCCTTCAGTTTGAGCACGGGCAAGATTAGCATTGCCGCTGCCGCAGTTGTCGACCTGACCTTCACGATCCCGGAAGACGTCTATGTCCATTTTCAGCAGTTTGACGTCACGACAGATGGCGGCAACGAGCTGACCATCACGCTCTTCGACGAGACCGTGCTGAACGCCACCCCCGCCGGTACGCTGATCACTCCGATCAATCGCAACCGGCAAGGACACGGCAAACGCGCTTTCGGCATTCTGACCTTTGCCGGCGTCGTTACCAACAACGATACCGTCACTATCGGCGACCGCACCTACACCTTCAAGTCGACCCTGACCGGGGCCGCCAACGAGATTCTGATCGGCGCTAACGCCCCTGCTTCCGTCGCCAATATAGTTGCCGCCATCAACGCCGCTTCCGGCGCTGGCACGACTTACGGAACCGGCACGGTGGTCAACGCCGATGTTTTTGCTTATGACGGTCCGGGCGACACGGTTGGAGTTGTGGCCAAGGCACGGGGCACTGCCAGCAACAGTATCGCCACGACCGAGACCCTGACCAACGCCGCCAGCATTTGGGGCGCCGCGACTCTCACCGGTGGCGCCGATCCGACCGTCAGTTCCGGCTCCAGTGTCACGGTGCGCCAGGGACCGACTATCGACTACGTCGGCTACGACCAGCTTGACACGATCTGGATGCCAAAACCGGCCGCCGCCGCCGCGCAACGAATGGAGATCAAGAGCGAAGCGCAGGAGTGGAATTTCAAGAACGCCCGCACAACCACCATGCGCCTGACCAACACCGGCACGTCGACCGCCGTTGTCGTTTGCGTCCGCCCCCTCTGGTATGAAGAGGTCGCCGCATGATTGACGCCTTAATTCGAGAACTGGCCGAGCTGGATGGCGGCGAACTGCACAAGGCGCTCTTGCAGCGCCGGCAGGAAGTCGTTGCCGGATGGACGGCCTCAGACGATGACCGTCGAGACCTGATCTCCAAAGGGGAGAAGAGGATCCTCGACCAGCTGATCGGAGACATCGAGAACGCCAAGAACGAAGTCAAGAAAAGCCGGCAAGGGGCCGAGCGGACATTGATGAGTCAGGCGTTCTGACTGAGCGGGACCCGCCAGTCAACACCACTTTGGGGAGAGTAACCGCACCCCGCAACGGCCATACCCCACCGGGAGGCCAAAGGAGACGAGGAAATGGCATTCGAGAACGATGAGACCAAAGCCGAACGTGAACTGGAAGTCCTGGAGCGTCAGCATGCCGCTACGCAAGCCCCCGACCCCGCCGCTGTCAAGCCTGAGCCCGAGGGCCAGACCGAGAAGCCGGCCGGAGAGGTCGAGAAACCCGCCGAGACTGCACCCGCGAAGACCGAAGACGACGGCTACAAGCAGCGTTATCAGACCCTTCAGGGAATCATGCGGTCGGAACGTGCGAAATGGGACGCGGAACGCGCCGAACTGATCGCCCAGATCCAGAAACTGCAGGCCCGCCCGCCCCAGAACGACAGCGTCGAAGTGGAAGAAGACTACCGTTCTTCCCTCGTCAGCGACGAAGTCCGCCAGAGTCTCGCTTATCGGAGAATGGCGGAACTCAACGGGCAGCGGCATGCCGAGATTCACTTCGAGTCGATGGCCGCCATGCAACCCAAGGAACAGCCCAAGGAGAAAGCAAAGGGTCCGAGTCAGGACTTCTTCAGCAACCTCTCGCAGCTGGCGCCGAAATGGCAGGTCCTCAACCAGGATCCCAAGTTCTTGAGCTTCCTCGCACAGACCGCCCCCTACAGCGGGGGGATGACTTTGCAGACCAAGCTCGACCAGGCTGTCCAGGCCGGCGATGCCGCTTCGGCCGCCCAGTTCTTCCTGGATTTCGAAGACAACAACCGTGAAGCCCCTCCGGCCCGTCAGGTGCCCGAGGAGCTGGTCACCCCACCCCGTCGTAGCTCGGCCGCTCAAACGGCAGCCGATACCCACAAAGGCAAGGTCTATACGACTGCCGAGTGGAACGCCGGGTGGAAGAAGTTGGAGCTCGACAACATGCCGGCGAAGGCCGCCGCCGAACTCGAACTCGACCTGACCAATGCTCCATCGGAAGGACGTGTCGTTGGGTAATCCCTTACCCTACGGAGAAACGCCATGAAACACATCGACCGCTTTATTTTCGGCAATCTGCCGATGCTTCTCTGGATGGTGGTGGGCATTGCCCTCGTCGCCATCTTTGGTGACGCTGCCGCCCTGTGGTGCACCGTTCCCGCCGCCGCCGGTTATCCCACCGGGGGCTCGGCCGGCGCCAGCAAGTACACCCCGCAGATCTACGCCAAGAAACTCTTGGTCAAGTTCTACAAGAAAACTGTCTTCGGCGAGATCGCCAATCGTGATTACGAAGGCAGCATCACCGGCCAGGGCGACAAGGTCCTGATCCGCACCCGCCCCTCGGTCACCGTCTACAAGTACTACAAAGGGATGGATCTCAACGAGAAACGTAAAGCGCTTGAGCCCCCGAACGTCGAACTGATCATCGACCAGGCCCTCGGCTACTCGGTGGCTATCGACAGCATCGACAAGATCCAGAACGATGTCAATGCCCTGGACGAGTGGGCACAGGATGGCTCCGAGAATCTCGGCATCGAGATGGACCGCGACATTCTCAATACCATCTATGCCGACGCCGCCACGACCAATAAGGGCGCGACTGCCGGGGCTGTTTCCGGTGGGTACAATATCGGCGCCGCCGGGTCTCCGGTTGCCCTGACCAAGTCGAACATCCTCGACTACATCGTCTACTGCGACAGCGTTCTCTCCGAGAACAACGTCCCGGTGCCCGACCGCTTCATCATCATCCCCGAGTGGGCCAAGTCCTGCATTAACACCTCGGATCTGCGCAGCGCGCTCTTTACCGGTGACGCCGGCAACCAGAACCTGCGCAACGGCAAGATCGGTGGCATCAGCAACTTCACCGTCTACGCCAGCAACAACCTGACCGCGGTGACCGATGCCGCCGACGGAAACAGCTCCTGCTACAACATCCTCTTCGGCCAGAAGTCGGCCCTGACCTTCGCGTCTCAGTTGGTCAAGAACCGCACCCTTGAACTCCAGAACACCTGGGGGCATGTCATGGAAGGCTTGCACGTCTATGGCTACAAGGTCGTCAAGTCCGATGCGCTCGGTGTGCTCTACGCCAAGAAGGGTTAACCTCTCACGCCTTCCCCCGTCCTAGTGGCGGGGGAGGGCAAGGAGAACCATGATGGGATTCAAACAGTTTCGTGATATGGCGGCACAGGCCAAAGCCAAACCCGCCATGAAAACCGCCACCAAACCGGTTGGCGGATTCGGCGCCATCGTAAGTGCCATCAAGGCCGGTACGCCCGGTCTCGCTACTGCCCGCAAAGGTCCCGGGTTGGCACTCAAGTCCGGCGAAGCTCCGAAGCTCGCTCCAGGCCCAACCCGGATGCGCAAAAAGCGCGGCTGGTAAACCTTACTCACACCTTCAAGGAGAATAGATCATGGCCAATCTTCCCGCTTCTGGTTACCTCGTTGCCGACAAGATCGTCAAGCGTGACGTCGGCGCCAAACTTCCCTACAGCATCGAGCGCGAGTTCGATCTGGCGACTCTGTTGGCCGCCGTCATTGCCGACGCCGACGTTGTCAATCTCTTTCAGTTGCCGGCGGAGCACGTCATTGTGGCGACCGCACTGGAAACCCTGACGGCCGGCACCAAGGATGCTACCACCTTTACCCTGCAACTGCGGGTCGGCACCACCGCTCTCGGCGCCGCTCTTGACGCCACCGCAGCCGGCAAAGCCATCGGCGGTAACGCCACCTACAACATGCCACTGGTTTCGGCTGCCGCCGCTACCGTCAACCTCGTCGCCGCGGTCTCGGGGGGTAATGCCCTGGTCACCGCCAATCCGGTCGTCCGCATCAAACTGCTCGTCTGCGACATGGGCGACTAAGGGGAGGCCACTATGCAATTCGTCAATTTCGTCTGTCACAACCTCGAAGTTATTGGGACCACGATTCTTCGCGGAGCCCAAACGGTTGCTGGAGCCCTTACTGTCAGTGGCCTCATCTCGGCCTCTGAGGGTGTCAAGCTTTCGGCGACTGCCGCTTCCGGGGTCACGGTGCTTCTAACCGATAGCGCCGGGAAAGCACTGCTGGCCACCGGAGAAACGGTGCCATCAGATGCCGGAACAATCTACGCCAAGGGGTGCCTTTTCATCGACACCAACGTAGCGACCGGCACGACCGGACTCTACTGTAATAAGGGCACGTCGGCGTCGTGCGTCTTCACTGCCGTTACTCAGGCCTAACAACGGGCGGGGGTGAAAGCCCCCGCCTTTTTCCAAGGAGATCCCGAATGGCCCCCAATTATCTGCGGAAAATCGGCACGAACGAATGCTTCGCATACAGCCCCTTTCTTGAGGCTCGCGGAGACATGACTGAGTGGATCGGACCGCTGCCGTGGGAGAATAAAGCTTCGGTCGTCGTACCGGTGGCTGCCATTGCCATTCCGGTTATTGAAGGGCCCGTAGTTATTCCTACCCGCGAGCCCATCGAAGAACTGGTTGGCAACAACATCGTTGAAGCGCCTGCCGAGGTTGTCAGGGCCCCTGAAGAGGTCAACCCCCTGGCCTGCACCATCTGTGGTTTCGTCGCCAAGAATGCCAGTGGCGTTCGCATGCACATGAAAAAACACGCTTAATCGGAGCCCGCCATGACTCTTGACCAGCTACTCACCACCATCCTGCCGCGCTTCGGAGTCGAGCCGCCTATTCTCGCCTTCATCGATGCGGCGAACGCTGTTCAAGATGTCATTGCCCAGAGACTCTGGTTGGAGAAGTCCGACCTGTTGCGAACCACTCTGTCGGGCACACTGGCAATTGACGCCAGTACTTACGCGCTGGCATCCGGCACGTTGGGCCTGGCGGAGTGGCCCTGGATCACCAATACCGAAATCACCCCGGGCCGCCGGGTCCGGCCGCTTGATCCGGAAGACCGCTACCTCTACACCGACTCCGGGCATCCCAAGTTCTTTCAGCAGCGCGGGCTGACGCTAACCTTCTACCCGCCCGCCCTGATCGAAACCACCATCAAGGCGGAAGTCTACACCCGTCCGGCCGCCTTCACCCTTATTGCCAACACGATCCCCTGGGACGGACTGTTCGATCAGGTGTTTGTTGAGGCCGTTCCCCGCTTCACCCTCTCCGGAGGGATGATCACCATCACCCAGGAACTCGAATCTTTCATCGTGCAACGTGTCGATATGCTGGTGGATCACCGGCCCGCCAAAGACATTCACTGGCACTACCCCGCCTGATCTGGAGAGAGACCATGCAATCAGAAGTCATTGTCGCGCAAATTGTAGGCGGGATCATTGTGGTTGAGGCGATCAAGTACTTGGCTGTCAAGTATATCAAGAAGGCGGACGCGGACTACAAGACGGTTGAGGACTGCGCCCGCTGTCGCAAAGAATGCCAAGAGGTTCGCGATCGACAAGGCAAAGAAGACCGCCGTGTGCGAACCGAGAGCGATAATGACATCGACCGGGCATTGTCGGAGATTCGCGGAATCCTGTTGGTCGTCGCTTTGAAAAGTGGTGTTCCCCCGGAGGAACTGAGAGATCTCACGCGATGACGTGCCACTGCAATAAGTTCAACAAGCCCCGCTGCTGCGTCAAAGACTGTCTGGGCAAAGTGACGGTCGAGCGCGGCTCCAACGGCTGCTACCCATGCCACTGCTACGACGGCCACGAGCGCTGCATCCAGAATGGACAACTGAGAGGAGACCGCCGATGAACATCAAGATTATTCGGAGCGCACACAGCGACCAGGGAACCCGGGGGATCCTCGTGACCCCCAACGGAGAGTTCTGTAAAACCTTCGAACTACCCTGGCGCGACAACCTTCCGAAGCTCTCTTGCATCCCCTGCGGAACTTACGACGTCAAAGCCCGCTACTCACCGAAGTTTGGCACCTGTTACGAGGTGCAGGGTGTACCTGGGAGAAAATACATTCTGATTCACTCGGGAAACCTCGCAGGAGACACCACAAAGGGCTATCGGTCGCACGTTGAGGGCTGCATATTGCTCGGCAAGTATCACGGCCAATTATGCCAGCAGGACGCCGTGCTGTACTCGGGTCTGATCGTGCGGGAGTTCTTCGAGATGATGGGCGGGAAACCTTTTCGACTGACTGTGGAGGACGCAACATGTGGCAATTAATTTTAGGCCCGCTTCTTGGGACCATCGGTGGCATTGCAACGAAGTGGATGGAAGGCAAAGAGAAAAAAGCCGACCGTGCGCATGAGCTTGCCGTCATGGACAAAGAGGCGGAGCTGGCTGATCGTCGCCTGAAGATGGAAGGGGAGTTGAAACGGGAAGAAATGGACGCCGCCTCCTTTTCTGCAAGCTACCAGTTCAATAACGACAATCTGACCCCGGAGCATGTGAAGTTGTCGAAGGGGCAGTTGTGGCTGGCGATCTTCGTCGATGCCCTGAACCGGCTGATCCGCCCGCTGATGACGGTTTGGTATCAGTTCGCCCTGGCCGGCTGCTTTATCTGGGCGGCCCTTCTTTTGCAGCGTCTCGGAGTTGGCGCACTCGACGTTAAAGAAGCACAAGGGATGATGCACGAAATCGTCTATAGCGTCATTGGAACGGCGGAAACGATTTTGCTCTGGTGGTTTGGTATCCGCGGGACCAGCAAGCGCGGCAAGTGAGCCCGCCTAATTACCCTTCAGAAGCCTAAGTAAGGAGCACGGCCAGATGGAGAGACGGACACACATCGAGACGGGAGCCATTCCGGCCATTGCCGCTAGTACTGAGGTCGCGGTCTATACCGACTCCGGGCTGACGGTGCTGGCGACGCTGTACGCCGACGACGAAGTAACGCCGGTTGCCAACCCGGTCATTGTCGACGCCAATGGGGAGTTTCATTATCGGGCGGCGGACGGGATTTATTGGGAGAAGATCGGCACGGAAGCGGCGGCGGAATTGATCATGCGGTCGTATGTTGCCCCTCTTGCCGCCACCGACAAGCTCGAAGTCCGCCTCGCCGGTCAAGCCGCCCGCCTTAACGGTCTGCGTACCGACGCTGGGGCCTCACTGGCTAACCCCTTCACCGTCGCGCAGGCAGGTGGGGTCAATTCATGGGCGGTGCGGGTGCCGACCAAGCGGCAGGTTGATCTTTATCACCAGGAGGGCGCCGCCATCATCGACAGCCCCCGCCTGATTCGACCCGCCGTCGATCATTTCAGCGCCGATCTCACCGGCACCGTGCCGGAATCCTACATGTACGACGTGCGAGTCTTCGCCGAGATCACCGACCCTGGCACGGTCGAAGTACAGCCTAACGGCACCATCGAGGTGACATTCGGCGAGGCAGTCAGCGGCGTCACCTGCGGCGGCAACGGCACCGGCACACTGGAGGCCACCGACGGCACCAGCTATGCCCCCTCGGTCAGCGGCTCAGGCGCTGTCTATACCCTGGCCGCTCCGGTGGCCGGATGGATTGAGGGCGCGGTGGTGACGATCACCATCAAGCCGACCATCGCCGCCGTGGCCGATTCCGCGCAGCTCTATGACGGCCTCGGGTTTTTGCTCGATGTTGCCACCCTTGCCCCCGATGTGCAGGCCCCGGTTGTGACCGGCTTTGTCATCGAAGCGACCAGCGCCGACGCCACTATCGCCATCACCACTTTGACCGCCACCGACGACCGCGCCGTGACCGCCTATCAGGTCAACACCAGCGCCACCCCGCCGGGAGCCGGTGCCGGGACCTGGCAGAGCGCATCGGCGTGGATCTCGGCAGGGTATCCGTCAGGGTTGACCGCTGGCCAGTCGCAGACCATTACCCTCTATGCCTGGGCCAAGGATGCCGCCGGCAACGTCAGCGCGGCACTATCCGATAGCTGTGACGTGGCGATCCCCGCCTATGTCGCCAGTTTCTCGGCCCAGCCGACCCTGACCGCCGCGCTCTATGACGGCGGCGCTTTCGGATTTACCGTCGCAGATTCCGGTTCGCGTAATGTCGATATTGAGGCATGGACCGGCGCGGCCTGGGTGGCCAAGCTCTCCAATGTCGCCGCCGGAGCCAAGAGCGTCACCATCGACGGCCTCACCGCTGGCAGCAAGGCGGGGCTCAAGTTCCGCGTCAGCCCGACCGGACTGGCCGAGTGGGTCGAATCTAATGCCATCGCCACCTTCAGCACCGTCGCCCCGACCCTGACCAGCGTCACCCCCGGCGACACCACCAATACCCTCGTTTTCGCCGACCATGCCAACGACACGGCGGACTCGTTCAACATCAAGTGGGGCACGGCCTCTGGTGCTCTCAGTAACACAATTACCGGCGTCACCAGCCCTTATACCCACACGGGCCGCACCAACGGGGTTGAATACTTCTACGCGATGGTGGCCGTCGTGGGCGGGATTGAATCGACGCCGAGCAGCGAGTTGAGCGGGACGCCTGCCCCGTCGGTGACTTATGCCACATTCGACCCGGCAAAAAAAGGCGCCGGAGTTACCCTCAGTAACGGCAATCTTCGCGCGGTCGTTTCAACGAATAACTGGTATTCGGCTCTATTGAATGTAGGAAAAACCACAGGCAAGCGGGTTTTTGCGGTCACTCTAGTTAGTGCGACCAGCAGCCTCGATTGGATGATCGGGATGGGCAAGAGCACGACGCTTTTATCGTCGTATCTGGGCGCAAATAGTGTCTCTATCAGTTGCCGCCCGGCGGAAGGCAAACAATACTTCAATGGAGCGTCTGGTGGCGTCATTTGGCCGGTAAACACTGGAACAGCCGGAATTACTTTTGGTGTCTGTATTGACTTTGATGCTCGAACCATGTCAATCATTGGCTCCGATGGTGTGCACGATACTACCGCGTCGTCGGCTATCGATGGTACGGAAGCGCTGTTTGGCGGGATTGGCATTATCGCGCAGACGGGCTCTTGCACTATAGATATTAACTGCGGTCAGTCGGCAGCGCCTTTTGATATTCCGGCGGGCTACACTTGGGGGATTGAAGCGTGAGACGTTTAATAGCCGCCGTGGCGCTGGTGATGGTTACGGCTTTGGAAGGATTTGCGATGGATCAGGCGGTCAATGTCATCTGTGTCGGCGACTCAATCACCTACGGGTCGTATATTGATCAGGGCGGACTGCCTTACCCCAATCAACTGCTGACGCTGTTAGGCGCTGGCAACACGGTTGTCAACCGGGGGCATCCAGCCTGGACGCTGGCGCAATTGGTTGCGAATTTTTCTACTGATGTCACCGTGGCTCTTTCCTCGACCAAAGAAAATGTCGTCATCCTTTTTGCCGGCACCAATGACCTCTATTTTTCTGCAGACCTACAATCAAACCCGCAACCGATAATTGACGACATGGTTGAATATATTGGCCTCGCTCACGGCGTCGGATCAAAAATCCTCATTGCTACCATGATTCAGCGGGGGAGTGTCGGGGCGGGAAGCATGGCCGGATATTGGTCGGCACGAGAAACCATCAACTCTGCCATTATGTCTGATGCTGTGGATGTCTGGGGCGCCGATGGTATCTGTAATTTTGCCGGGACCGCCAGCCAATTTGAAACTCAATTTACGGGAAATGGACCGTCGGGATGGTACACCGACACTGCGCACCTTACCGGCGCCGCGTTGGCCTATCCGACGGCGGAAGCTTATGCCAAAACGCAGCTGCTCTATCCAGACGCGCCCACTTACACTAACTGGCTCGGTTATGCCCTCGATCCTGCCGGTACCGGGCCACAGGTCGGAAACCACGGGCGGCATGTGTTGGTCCTATCCAACGACCCGGCCGCCAGCTCGGTGCGGGTGGTGCGAGGTGGGGTGAGATATCGGCTGAGAAGGGCGGAGTGATGCCACTACAGGAGGTAGCAGCGTGATTACAATCTCAGGCGGAGGTAGCGGTAGCACAGAGCAACCGGCAAAACCAACCGGCGGTACTTACGGAAAACCTGGTACTCCAACTGGAGGCAGTTATGGGTAAGATCTACATTGACATCCCCGCCGTTGCGCCCTACAAAGTGGCGGTTAAGACAGCGGCGACTGCCTACGCTGCACAGACGGAAATCTTCTATGATCTCTATTCCGGGCTGACACAGGCCGGAGGCAAGGTTGAGATCGACGATGCCGACATTTCCTCGTTGCTCTGGAGCTTCGTCTATTTCGAAGACGCCTATGGACTCAGGGGGGAAGCGCTGATCATCCCGCCATCAGCCGTTGGTGGCGCCACCATCCTCGCCAAGAGCATCGTCGAGCGGGCGGGAATTATTCTCTCCGATGAACCTGCGGTTGGCTGGACCAAGGCGAGCCTTTTGGACGACCTCAACGATGGCCAGCTGGAGCTGGCTACGCGGGTCTACGGCGCTTCGGTGGACACTTATCTGCATACCCTGGTTCCGGGCCCCAATCAGGAGCTTCCTACCGGGTCGTTGCGGCTGCTGCGCCCGATCCGCAACATGGGCGCCAACGGCTCGACCCCTGGCCGCGCTATCGAACTCAAGCCTTTGGGGATCATGGACCGCCTCTATCCCCAGTGGACGTCATTGCCAGGGTCGGGAGAGGTTTTGGCTATCCTTTACAATCCTCAAAATCCTTTGCTGTTCCAGACCTACCCGTCACAGCCTGCCTCGCCGCACCGTGTTGAGTTGGAGCGGTCGATTGTGCCGACTCCTTGCACGATGAATGGCGTTAATGGCTCTTCGGTGGATTCGGTGATTTCGGTCTCGGACGCCTGGACGGAAACGCTTTTGGCTTTTGTTCTCGGTCGGGCCTTCGGGAGAGAAACGACAGAGGCGAGCGCCGGTAAGAGCGCCGCCTGGATGGGACGATTCGACGCTGCAACCACGACAGGAGGCTAGAGTGCTGATTGCTCGCATCGACAAATTCCAGGGCCAGGCGCCCGGGATCGCCCCGCAACTGCTGCCGCCAAACGTGGCCCAGTCGAGCATCAATGTCGTGCGGGAGAATGGCAATCTGCGCCCGCTCAAATCTCCGGTCACGGTCAATACCCCGACTAAAGCCGGGACCAAGAAAAGCATCTATCTCTTCGCCAACCTCTACTGGTTTCATTGGACCGAAGAAGTCGACGTCGTCAAAGCCCCGATTCCTTTCGATACCCAGGAGCGTACCATCTTCACCGGGGTCAACGAGCCCAAGGTCACTGATGCTTCGATCGCTCTGGTTGGCGGCACAGATTATCCCATGGCGGCCTACAGCCTGGGGATCCCTGCTCCGACCGTGGCACCAGTGGTGAATTACACCCCGCCTACCTACATCTCCGAAACCCCGAAAGACATTACCGCAGTGAACTGGGCCGCAGGAGAAGTCACCCTGACCAGTACCGCGCATGGCATTCTCGATGGGCAGACCTTCAGTGCCGTCATGCAGGGAACCGGGCTGACGCTTCTCGACAAGAAAACCCTGAGCCTCAGCCGCAAGACAGACGACGCACTGCTGGTTAAGGGCGTCACCACGGTTGCCAATGGCAAGATCACCGCTATCACCAAGGCTAACCCCGCCAAAGTTACCCGGGCCGGTCACGGACTGCGTGACGGGGACGTGCTAAAATTCTCCATCTCGGCCGGTATGGTCGAGCTCCACGATTATGAAGGCGCAATCACGGTCGTCGACGCCAACAACTTCACCCTCGACGGGAAAGACACGACCGCCTACACAACTTTTACCGCGGGAACCTATGAACTGAAAACCCGGGCCACGGTTTATGCCCCAGTTAACATTGTTTCCATCTCGAAGACACGGCCGACCAGTGTTGCTGCCGTCGATCATGGTCTGGTCACCGGGGAACGGGTTTCGCTGTCGGTGGTTGGGATGACGCAGTTGGATGGTTGGACCGGGCAGGTCGTCAAAGGAACGGCGGGTGTGTTTTCGTTGCGGGATCTCGAAGGAGTAATGGTCGACTCGACCCTCTACGACACCTTCGTCTCGGGAACATTCACTCATCTGTGCCGGCTGGAACCGACGGCCGTTGCCGTGGATGCTCAAATTGAAACCACCGTCTATGTCGAAACCTTTCTCCGGCGCTGGAGCGGGATTGATGAAGAAGGCCCCCCAGGCCCGCCCTCGGCCAGCGTCGATATCAACTTCACGTCTGGCGAGTCGGTTGCCCTGACCGGGCTGAACGCGGCCCCTGATACTAAATACAACATCACCCATCGCCGTATCTACCGGCTCAATACCGGCAGCAGCGCCACCGATTTCCAGCTCGTCACCGAACTGGCGATTGCCGTAACCGAATATGATGATGGCACGCTCTCCTCGACCCTCGACGAGGTCCTAACTTCGACCGAATACACCGCACCGCCAACCGATCTCAAAGGGATTCGGGCAATGCCCAATGGATCACTGGTCGGTTTTTCGATGTCGGCCAAGGCGATCTGTTTCTCGGTACCGTATCAGCCGCATGCTTGGCCGACCCGCTTCCGTTTGCATGTCGATTTCGAAACGGTCGGGGTCGAGGTCTTTGGCGGATCGGTCCTGGTGACCACCAAAGGTCAGCCTTACGTCGCTACCGGGGCGCAGCCGGGTTACATGACCATCGACAAGGCCGAGATTGCGCAAGCTTGTGTCAGCAGGCGTGGTATGGCCGATATGGGCGGGGTTATCGCTTATCCCTCTCCTGACGGTCTCATGCTCATAGGCTCAGGAATTGCCAAGAACATTACGGAAAAGATCTACCGCCGGGAAGACTGGCAAGCCCTGCGCCCCAGCACCTTTCTCGCCGCCGCTCACAACGGCCGCTACTACGCCTTCTACGACACCGGCACCGCCACTGGCTGTCTCTCGATTGATATGGAAGACGGCACCATCGACGTGCACAACTACGCTGCTACTGCGGTTCACGTCGATCTTCTGAGCGACGAGCTTTATGCCCAGATCGGCAGCGTCATTCAGAAGTGGGATGCCGGCACCGCCCAGAACATCACCTGGAAAGGGCCACGCATCGATACCCCGACGAAGATCTGCCCCCGGGTTGCTCAGGTCAATGCAAAGACTTACCCTTGTACCCTGAAAGTCTATGCCGATGGCGTGCTGAAGCACACTCAGACCGTTGCCAGTGCTCTCCCGTTTCGGCTGACCGCCGGTTATCGGGCCGACAGTTTCGAAGTGGAAGTTTCAGGAACGGCGGAAGTTGAACAAGTTTCTTTGGCGGAAGCGATGGAGGACCTGGTGCAATGAGCGGCTTCGACTTCTCGAAGATCCGGCAGCTCTCCAATAAACCGACCGACCAGGAGTTAGTGGAGTTCTCCCGGGATATCCGCGCCGCTTTGCTGGAGCTCTACACCTTGTCGCAACAGCTTGGCGCCGTCGAGAGCAGTGTCGCCGATGCCGCTGCAACGGTTGCCGGCCTGGTGGCCGCCGCCGAAGAAGTCACCGTTATCGAATTACCGACCACTCCGACCGGACTATTGGCGACCCCGGACTTTGCCGCCATTGGTTTGTCGTGGGACATCCCTTCGTATCTGGGACATTCTTTCACACAGATCTGGCGGGCGACGACCGACGACTTCACAGCCGCCACCAAGATCGGAACGTCACAGCTCAACGTCTACAACGACGTGCTGCTCTCCACTGAGGTTCTGACGACCTATTACTACTGGGTGCAGCATGTCAATGGCTCCGGGGAAGTCAGTGCCTCCAGTACGGTCTCAGAGACGCCCAACCCCTATTACATGGCGCCACCGACCGACCTCGTAATGGCCAGCGGCAGCGATCACCTCTACCTGACGGAAAGCGGCTCGGTTATCAGCCGGATCTTCTTGTCCTGGGCCGCTTCTCTCTCTTCGTTTGCCTCCGGGTATGAAGTCGAGTATAAGGCGCTCGGAAGCGAGGCTTGGCTGGCGCTGACGTCTACCGAAGTCAGTGCTTATCTGCAGCCGGTACAACCGGGAACCTTCTACGACATACGGGTCCGCGCCAAGAGCCCGTCGGCCAAGAGCGCCTGGCTAACCGGGACGCACATGGCTGTGGGTAAACTCGAACCTCCGCCCGCCCCTGACTACTTCCTGGTGACGACACAGGGCGACGGCACGCGCGAGTTTCGTTGGGAGCTGGCGAATCCACCGGTCGACGTCCGGGTCGGGGGTGGCTTCAAAATCCGCTACAAATCCGGGACCGGCCACGTCTGGGCCGATATGACCGATCTGCATGGCGGGCTGCTCCTGGTTTCGCCCTACGAGGTCAATCAGTTGGGGGCGGGAGAATATACCTTCGCCCTCAAGACGGTTGATTCCACTGGCAACGAAAGCACGGACGCACTTTACATCGTTGCTACCATCGGCAGTCCGCGCCTCTCTGGTGTTTTGGCCGAAGTCTATCCGAGAGACTTGTCCTGGCCGGGAACCTTGACCAATTGCTACATCGAGACCAACGGGGATCTGGCGGCCGACGATCAGAAAGACTGGAGCGACTTCGACACTGACGTGGTCGATTGGGACAACTGGACCGCTTATGCACGCGACCCCTACCTGACGATTATCTACGAGCACCCAGTGATTGATGCCGGCTCGATTGCCAATATCGCTGTCGATATGTCGGTGATCACCAACGGCAGCGTGACCAACGAAATCAGTACGAGCACAGACGATGTCACCTATGGCGCCTGGGCGGTAGCCGGCGGACTGGTCCTGGCCCGCTACATCAAAGCGAGAACAACCGTGACAATTGGCTCAGGAGTCGCTAATATCACGGCAATTACCATCCGTTTGACCGCCGATACCATGATCGAAGACGTTGAAGACCTCGATTCGAGCCTTTTAACCCCAGAAGCGGGGGGTGGTTTCCGAATCCCCCTGACAAAAACATTCCTGATGATTCGCAAAGTCGACGTCGCCTTACAGAATGTCGGCGCCGGCTGCACCTGGGAACTGATCGACAAGTCCATTTCAGGCCCGCATATCAAAGTCTGGGACAGTACCAATACCCTGACCTACCCGCTGATCGACGCCACCATCAAAGGACTGTAAGGAGATTCCCATGGCCCTGCCTACTGACGACCTTACAACCGACCATCTCGACGCCGGAACCGACAGCCCCGCACAGGCGCGCAGTGAACTCTACGCCGCCGTGCTGAAGCTCAAGACGTTACTGGGCGTTCTCGCCACAGAGATTGTGGCTGTTGTTACCACTCACAATTCTGTAACAAATGCACACGCGGCAACATTTTCCGCTACCGCAAACCGCATGATTCTCCGCGATACAAACGGACGCGCAAAAATTGCAGATCCATCTGCCGACGACGACATCGCCACCAAGGGATCTTCCAATACCGCAATAGCGGCTTTGGCCATTGGTGTGAATCAGGCGTGGCAAGATGTTTCCGCTTCGCGAAGTATCGGTACTGAGTACACCAACGATACCGGCCGGCCGATCATGGTATCGGCGGGAGGAGATGCGGTTAACGGGTCCAACTCGTTATATTGCGGTTCGGTTACCGCCAGCATTCGCATTGCTCTTGGCAGCGCTCTTTCGTTTGACGGGACTACGGGAACGAACTTCGTAACGGGAATCATCCCCGCAGGACACAAATACAAGGTCACCGGCTCGGCCAAGACCTTCTGGGTGGAATTGCGCTAGGAGAGAATGATGATGCAGGCGGCCGACATTCGTACTTGTTGGGAGAAAATCAGGCCCGGGCTGGAAGAGCTCAAGGCCGAGATGAAGGCCGATTGGCGACCGGAGGACATCTACTCTCTGGTGCGGATGAAGAAGGCGACCCTCTACATGGACCCCGCCCTCTCTTCCGGGTTTGTCATTCTCTCCCGGATGGAGAATGAGTTTACCGGCGAGCCTTACCTTTTGGTCTTGGCGGCCTGGGCTCCCGGCGAAGAAGTGCGCGACGTCTATTTCCCCCAAATCGAAGCGGTCGCCCACACGGTCGGCGCAAAGTACATCGAATGCTGTTCCCCGAGGCGGGGTTTTGAGCGCACCGGCTGGACCGTGGAACACGTCTGCTACCGAAGGAGCCTGACATGAGCAAGAAAGAGACAGCCGTCGCCGCCACTCCGGAAGAGATTGCGTTGGCCGATATCTCCCGCCAGCAATTCAACCGCTACCAGAAGGTCCTGGCGCCATTTGAAGATGAATTTCTAAGAGAGTCGCGGATCACAGAGGGGGAGAAGCAGCAGATGCACGGCACCATCAATGCCGACGTCAAGCAGGCGGTCGCCACCGAATATCCCGGCGTGACTCCGGCCGGCGGGCGCAATGTACAGACCGCGGCGCGAGACCTGGCGGTGGGCGAGACCAAAGCCATGAGCTCCGCCCAGGCCGCCGGCAACATGCGCGCCGAGAATGCCGACGTTAAGGCGATCATGGATGGCATTCAGATGGGCCGGGGGCAGGCGATCGAAGCGGTGTCCGGTCTTGGAACCGAGGCCGCCTACTCGACCGACAAAGCGATCCGGGATGCCTTCGGTGACCAGCAAGAGCGCAACGACAACGCCGAGCTGATCGGCTCCGCCATGGGCACCATCGCCTACGGCGCTGGCAAGATTACAGCACCGACCACCGCGAAAACCGACGCATCCGGCATTCCGCTTGATGCCTATGGCAATTATCAGTTTGACCCCTGATACAGATAAAGGAGGACGCCGCCATGGGCTTCGGAAGTAGCGTCGTAAAGAAACTCAAGAAGACCTTCATCCCCTCAAGCACCAAGCTGTCCTGGAACAATATCGAGGACAACTGGAACCCTTTTGTCGGTGGTCCTTCTGCCGGCGCCAAAGAACAGTTTGAAAAGATCTCTGGAGGTAAAAGCCAGAGCGAGGTCATTGACAAAACTATTGGCAGAAACAAGGGAATTACAGGAGTAACTACCGGAGGGCTGGCGCAAATCTACCGTAGCCAGTGGGCCGACTATCGCAAGCGTTTTGCCCCCCTGGAAAACGAGCTGATCGATACCTATCGCAATCGGGCGGTGCACGACAAGGCGATTGAGGCGGGCGCACAACAGGCCGCTATCTCTGCCGACGGCGCCGAAGAGTCTTACGACCGCAATGTGCAGCGCTTCGGGGTGGACACCGAACAGATGTCGCAGGAAGAAACCGACCGCGCTTTCGATCTGGCCCGCTCCAAAGCCATCGTCGATGCCAAGAACCGCACTCGTCAAGCTTTGGTCGACCGCGATCAGGGCATGCTCTCGGGTGGTATCACCACCGGGGGCGTTCGTAAGGAAGGAGTCGCCACATGAACATCACCGATCTTGGAGCCAATACGCGGCAGGTAGCGATTGCCGGTATGGAGAAGGCACACCGCCTCGGTCTCGACCGCGAACGGGCCAATGAAGAGATGGAGCGGGCCCATGATACAACCCAGAAGTCGATGGCGGGCAGCGGGCTGGCAACGGGCGCAATGATTGGTTCGTCGATTAGCCCCGGGATTGGCACCGTAGTTGGAGCTGTTATTGGTGGAGCGGCCGGCTACTTCGGCGCAGACCTTTTCTAGGAGGATAACATGGCCGACCCCATTGCGCGGGCGATTCAATCTTACGGCGCCCTGAAGAACATTGAGCATCAGGACGCGATCAACGAACGGCAAGAGCAACAGATGGACCGTCAGGATCGTCTCGACGCGATTGCCATGGAAGACCGTGAAAAGGCGGCCGCAATTCAGACCGAGGACCGCGCCTGGCAGAAAAAGCAGCGGGCGGTACAGGAAAAGGAATGGAATCTGAAAGAGCGGGAGCGGGCCAAGGGTGAAGTCAACAAGATCCTGCACTCGGCTCTCCTGGAGGCCAAGGGCGACGAATCCAAGATCAACTGGGGCGCTGTGGCCCCACAACTGAAACCGTACTATGACGCCGAACTGTTGCCGGAAAAGTTCAAGACCGTCTTCGAGCCTGACCGCCTTAATAAAGAACTGGGCGCCACCCGAGGGCTTCTGGATATGATGGCCACTGGTAAACTCGACCACACCAAAGGTTTGATGCTCTTGAATAGCAGCTTCAAGGGCGAGCTCTACGAGCGTGGTAAAAGGAATGGTGCTACTGGCTTCACCCTGGTCGATGCCGTCCCTTCCCCGAACGCCGACGGCTTTATGTTCGAGGCCGAACTGAACTACCCCAAAGGTTCTCGCCGCGCTCCCCTGACGGTCAATGCCGGAACCGAGGATCAGGGCGACAACGAAGTGAAGAATTTCCGCCTGGAGCATGAGGTCGCCCCCTATGTCGTTTCGAAGTACCGGGCGCTGAAAGGGATCGAGGCCTACCTGCAGTCGGAAGGGGTGATCAAACCTAAAACCGAAAAGGGACGCAAGGTTATTGAAGTCGGAGATCCTGGCGCCAAGGAACTTGTCTACGCCGATACTGGCAAAAGAGTGCGGGCGCTGCCCCAGGGCCCCGGAGTAGTCAAGGACAACTCCGATTCGTCCAGTGGGCTCAAGCCCAATGAAGAGCGACAGATCCGCGGCGAAGTGCGCAAGATCCTGCAGTTCAATTTCATCGCCGACTATTTCAGCGCCGCCGACATTGAGACGAAGAAGAAGCTGGTGGCGACGATCCCGGGCGCTTCAGTAAATCCCGAGACCGGCAAGATTGTCACCGATCCCAAATTCAACGTGCAATGGGATAGGGTCATTGCCGCCTTACCTCCCGAGGCACAGAAACAGTACAACCGTTCCGAGCAGTATGCCGGCCTGATGATTGGTCAGGGGCGCATGCTGGGCAATCCTGCCGGCATTGCCACTGAGGCAATCAGTAAAGCCTCTCTTGCCGAAGCCCCGGGTCAACAACAGGCGATTCCGAGCCAGCCGGCACCACCAAGCAAGCCACCTTTTGATGTCGCCATTACCGAGGCCCGGGCCAAGCTCGCAAAGCGTCCGGACATGAAACAAGAGATCATGCGCAGAATCGATGCGATCTATGGCCAAGGCGCTTCGCAAAACATCTAGGATGGAGTGACACCCTATGGGCATGTTCGATGATATTCCCGATGAGCCTACCGTCAGCTCTTCGCAACCCGCATCCTCTCAAACGATGTCGAGCGGGCTCTTCGATGACATCCCCGACGTTCCTGAAGTTGAAGATGCGCCAACGTCTGCAGACGGTTCGACCATGGGCGATTTCTTCCGCGACCTTCCCAATGCCGCTATCCGTACCGCGCAAAGTATTCCTGTTGGCGTCCGTAAGACAGCGGGCGCCATTGGCGTCTTAGGGGCTGACCTTGGCCTTCGTCCTGGTGATTCCGGAGGCGAAGACGGCCCCGTCGTAATGACCCCCGAAGAATCCCGTCAAGAGCTTCGCCAGGCTGACGCCGAGTCGCAACAACTGCAGAGGGATTATCCGACCAAGACAGAGCTGGGCGGGTTGGTGGCTGGTGCTGGCGAGTCTATCGCCTATATGGCGCCGATGCTGCCCGCAGGACCCGGAGCGGCCGTGGCCGGCATGGCGGGACGAACCGCGATCGATACCTACGGCGAAGCCCGAGAGCTGGAAGGGAAGTCGGTTCAAAACGCTGGGATCGAGGCGGTCGTTTCCGGGACGGCCGAAGGCGCGCTGGAAATGGCGCCGACCGCCATGTTGTTCGATCTCTTCGGCAAGTCGGCCAATAAGTCTTTGGCCGGCAAGCTGGTCAAGTACTTTGCCGCCGAACAGGTTACCGAAGTTCCGACCACCTTAATTCAAAACGCCGCCGACATCTACACCTCGAACGATCCCCAGGCAGAAGAGAAGGCGATGCAGTATGCCCTCGACTACCGGGATTCGATTCTCGGAGGCTTTGCCGAGACTCCGGACATTACGGTCGATGGCCGCAAGTACAACGCCTACAACGATATGGTCCAGACGATGAAGCAGACCGCAGTTCAGGCGGGCCTCATGGGAGCCCCTGCGGCCGGTCTGAGGGGCGTTCATAAGCTGGCCATAGGAGAGGCAGGGCGGGCGCAGGAGCGGGTTGACAAAGAGGCCTACGACGCTCTCAGTAAGCCTGACCGCAAGCAGTACGACGCTGCCGTGGAAGAGCAAGCGGCTGGCCGCAGTCTGAACCGGATGTTTGGCCGCTCGAACGAAATTGAACGCCGCGACATCGACCTCCTCAATCCCGAGGCAGAGTTCGACGTCGAGGCCTACCTTAGAGGAGAGCAAAATGATCTGTCAGAATCCGAACTGCCGCTGTCTGGGAACGAGACCGGGACGCCTCTGCAAGAAGTGCGGACACAAACAGCCGGCGTAGACTCGCCTGTTGTTCCTCCCGTTCCTATTCCTCCGGTGGAATTAGTAGCACCTCAGACTTCCCCAATGCCCCTACAGCCGGCGATCGTACCCTGGCAGATGGCAGTGCCGCCCCCCGCAGAAGAGATTGCCCCAGAAGTCTTGCCCACTCAGACTCAACCCCTACAGGAGGAACCTACCAATGCGATGCCCACGGTGTCAGGAGCTAGTGAAGCGGGGCAGTCGATGCCCGAATTGCGGGAAGGTGGTTCGACCATAGGCGAAGCGACCGACGCCGAAGGAAACGAAACGGTTTTCGTTACACAACCCGGACCGCGCCTTCGTCCTGCCACTGAAGAAGAGATTGAAGAGTTTGCGGAATTGATGCGCGAAGCTGGCGTCAAGGAAGGGTCCGACTCTTGGAATAAGATGCTTGCCAGCAAGACTAACGGCATCAAGATCCGAGCGATCGACCCTCTCAGTGGCTACCAGGGCCGCTCCGAGTTTGGGCTGGCTCTGCCGAAGATCTGGGAGAGGCATGTTGAAGGGGTCCCAGTTACCATCACTGAGTTCGACATTGTTAATCTCGGCGGACTAAACGAGAATATCGGAGAGCCGGAAGCGAATAAGGTTCTGACGGACATCTACAAGATCTTCTCCGATACTCTCGTCTCTTTCGGGATCAAGGACGCGCAGCTCTTTCGCAATGGCGGCGACGAGGGCCAGGCGGTCTCGACCGCGCCGAAAGAACTTCAGGTGCAGGCCGTAGCCGAGGCCAAGAAGAGAATCGACGCCTACGTCAAAGAGAAAGGTCTGGAGAAGACTTTTGGCAAGACTGCCAAAGGCCAACCGAAGAACACGACGGAAATTGGGACCGGGATTTACCACGCAACCGAGTCATTCTCCGACTGGCCGAACTTGCAAGACGCAATCGATGCTGTTAAACTTGGGGTGAACGAAGCAAAGCGAGCAGAGAAAGGGCTAGACGATGGGCGAACAAGCATTGAAAGACCTGGGACTGTTCGAGCTGAAGGACAACCCGCAAGCACTGAAGGCGGAGATGTCCAAGATGCGCCAGGAGCTGGAGTCCCGCCGGCTCAAAACTCCTCGACCAACCTCTACTCAGGTATCCCCCTCCCGGAACTGAAGAAGCTCGCCGGCAATCTCAAAGCGGCCTATCCTCATCTGCTCAACCTCGGCTCCCAAGTCTATCAGGCGGGCCACACTACCCTCGACCAATTCAAGAAGGAAATGCAGCGTGTTTTGGGCGACCTCTACCGGTCGTTCAAGGATGCGATGATCCGCGTCTTCAATGACGTACGTGCCCGCCTGAAGGACGAGCGTGGCGTTGTCGGCAGGGACATCAATGAGCTTCGGAAAGACGAGGCCTCCGCCGATCAGGTCTCTCCCAAGGACATGACCGACGATGATGTCCAAGTTGAAGACACGAGAGAAGCAAGAGTGCTTTTCGTTGGACTAGAATTAAGTAAAGCGAAGCGCCAAATTGAAAACGATCAACTTTGGGAATCAACGGTCGATAAGCTTCGTTATCTTTATAGGGTTGTTCCGGACAAAGACCTTCGGGAAAAAATAACGGAGATGGCAAATCTTTATATTAAGGCTTTGGCCCCCGGTAAAACTTTCGGCTCAATCGAAGACAAGGAGCGTGAGGCGGCCAAACAGAGAATTGCAGAGAGGAAGGCAAAAGACGGGGCAACCGAGTCTGTCGACCGCATAATTAAGATACCGAAAAAAAATGAATCTCCTGAGCTGGCAAAGAAGGACGAAGCGGACGCTGACCAAGTTACCCCCAAAAAGATGACCGACGAAGAGCGCAAGGTCATGCACGAACGTCTGTTCGACGAGCAGTACCGTGCCCGCCGGGAAGAGAACGAAGATCAGATTGAGGAGACGGTCGACTTTACCGACGAGGCGCCGATCAAAGACTCCCGCGACTACGAGGACAACTTCTTCCCTTCTGGGAAAGAGTTCTTCCCTTCTCGTTCTTCTGGGGTTCAAGACAAAGCGAAGCAGGCTCAGGTGCGGGAGCTGAAAGATTCGCAGGGCATGCAGATGGCGCAGGACGATGATGCCAAGCTCCGCAAGATCCGGCCGATGACGATGATGGAATCAGAAGTCGTCCGCTCGAACGATGCCCTTGCCTCCGCAGGCCAGAATATTGAGAAGCGCGAAAGGGCGGCCGCCAAGAACAACGCGACCGCCGATGCGTTTCAAGAGAAGTTCTGGCAGGCCCAGAAAGACGCCCTCACCTACGCCGCCAAGGAGCTTGCCCGCAATCCGCTCATGACCACTGCCGAGAAGGGCCGGCAGACGCTGATGCAGATTATCGGCAATGACCTGGCTCAGTTGGCCGAGACGTTCTACGCCGCCGACCTCATTGCCTTCATCGAGAAGAGCAAGAACGGGGGTCAGCTCGCTACCTTAACCGGCTACCCGGACGCCCTCACAGAGCTTCTGGACTACCAGGAAAGGTATTACGCGAGCGATGTCAACCAGACGTCCGAGGAAGCGACCGACGAAGAGGCCGAGAACGCACCCCGCTCTATCGCCGACCGTAAAGCCGTGAATGCTGAGTATGAAGCGGAGCGGAAAGAGGAAGTACAAGAGGAAGATGTCGATACCGTTTCCAAGGAGGAGCTATCCGCTCACAGAGAAAAGCGGGATGCAGAAGAAAAGGCGACCGCGAAGAAGGAGGGCAAGCAGAAAAGAGCTGAACGTTCTTATGCTCGTCAACGGTTCGATAAGGCGGGCCTTGCTCTCTTCAAAAAGAAAGACACTGCCAACCAGCAGTTAATCTCTGAGAACTGGAAGGGCTTTTTCCTGGGGGTCGCCGATCATATTTTCAGCGGTAAGGTCAATGAGCTCAAGGATGTCGATCATGCGCTGATTGCTCACAAGATGGTCGGGACCAAGAAGGTGACGAAGGAGTTCCGCGATCTCTACATGCACGGCGACCGCAGCAAGGCGATTGAAATCGTCAAGGAGATGATGGAGCACTCGATCCTTCTTCTCCCGTTTGAAAAGGAAATGACGTCGGATCTCTACCGCGGCGAAGTAGAGTTGCCGGCCCGGGTGCAGCCGAAAGAGAAGTTCGCTCCGGTCTATACCAAGCACGACGCCTTTATCGACAGTCACTGGGATGCCCTCGACAAGATCCTGAAGGACATTGTCCTCTCCTCTGGAAAGAACCAGGCCGCACCAAAGCACCGTCAGGAATTGCCAGGCGGGCGTCCTGGGGGTCAGGTCTATGTCTGGAGTGTCATGCGGAAAGATTCGCCGCTGAATCTGAGCGAAGCGATGAACCGGCTGTTCGACAAAACAGACTACGACGGCGCAACCCGCCAGAGTATCTTCGACGAGATGCTGCACCGCTCCGGGCTTACCGCCCTCAAAGGATCCACCTACCCCGTCAGTGAGTTCGCCGAATCGAAGTATGCCGAAGGCGCCATGCAGCCGGTCGAACTGAATCCCGTTGACCAGACCGAAGAGACCCGGCTGCGCGAGGTTGCCGGCGTCAAGGTCAATGAAGATGGAAAGTTGTTGAACTATGACTTTGGCAACGACATTATCGACATGATCCGCGACGTTGTCTACTCCGACCTGGGGAACCAGATTGCCGAGGAGCGGGGCTTCCCTTCGAGGGATGCCTACGTCAAACATTTGGCGCAGAGATTCAACACTGGTTGGCCGAAGGTGAAGAACCACAAGGAGTCGGACGCGATCAAGAAGAAGCGTGGTCAGGCCCGGGAACTCTTTTACAAAGAAGACTTGCCACTGATCAAGGCTGCCCGCATGGAGCGCCAGTATCGGGACAAGAATCTACTCGACAAGGATTTCTTCGAGAAGATCGTCGCCTTGGCTCCTGAAGCCGAGATGAGCGCAGAAGAGGCTTACGGTATCTGGATCCGGAGAGGAAACTACGGGGCAATCTATGCTGAGGTCAGGCGGCGGGCGGAAGAGAATCTACAGGCCAAGGCCGACAAGAACTTTGCTGTCCTCAAGGAGCTGCGGAGCAAGGGCGCCCGGGCCATCGCCGAAAGTATCCTGACTCCGGCACAGCAGAAGCAGTACGGCTTGGCACGGTCGTCAATGGAGAAAGGAAAGCCCAACTTCAAAGGGATCGACACCAAGGACCGTTCAGCTCTGGTTGCTGCGTTTCAGATTGAGCAGGACTTGCTGGCCGGCCGCGAAGCTGAACTGGCCGATCTCAAGCTCGATCACGGCTACCCGGTCCAGGCAGAAGACGTCTTTCAGCGGGACCTCGATAACATCTTTGCCGAAGAAGCCAACATCGGCGGACTCAAGGTCGGCAAGTTGCGCAACGAGGCGGCCCAGAAGTTCTACCAGGCGGTCGCCAAAGCGTTCGGCGCCGAGCTGGTTGTCGTCTCTGATCCTTTTTACCGCTCCCGCTACATCGGCTCTACCGAGGGACAGAGCAAGATCGTCGTCAATGTCCAGGAGAGCAAGCAGATTGAAAAGCTCTTCGCTCACGAGCTGTTTCACCATGTTGTCAACCGGGCTGATCCTGCTGCCTACAGGGAGTTTGTGCGGGCGGTGAAGCTTGTGGTCGGGCAAGAGAAGTGGGACGCCGCACAGGCCCGCCTGCTTCGCCCTGATAGCCTTTCCGAGATGAGCATGAGCGAGGCGGTCGACGAAGTGCTGCGCGATCCCAACAATGAAGCACTCGACGAAGAGATGTTGGCCGATCTCTTTACTGAGGTCTTCACTCAGACCGAGTTTTACAACGAGCTGGCCAAGACCATCCCGGGACGGACGATGGCCCAGAAAATCATCGGCCGCCTGGTCAATCTGGTCGCAAAGGTGCTTAAGTCGATTGACGGCAAGGCACGGTGGGGCTACGAAGAGATTCAGTTGCTCGGTCCTTCCCAGATGTCTCAGATTCTTTCTCTGGTTTCCGATCTCATGTCGTCCCTCGGGGGGGAGAAATATTCAGGCGAGCGCTACTTCATGCGGCTGCCGGAGAAGGGCGAAGCGGTTCCTCTGCCGTTCACCGGCCCGCTCGGCATGCCCAAGTGGTCGGATATCTTTCCCAAGGGAAGTAAAGCCCATACCGTCATTCTCGACGCCATTGAGCAACTGGCCAAAGATTCAAAGAAAGCCCTGGGCCGACTGGCCCGAGTGATCATGGCCGACGTCGGGGCCGAGAAGAAGGTGCAGGATCTTGCCTATGCCCTGGCCTACACCGCCAATCAAAAGCTCGACTTTCTGGAAGCGACCGTTCTTGACAAACACAAGGACACCTTCGACAACTGGGTGGGTGAACGGATTCAGAAGGTCAAGGCTCAGGCCGATGCCGATCTCAAGGCGGGCAAGCTGAAACAGAGCTCCTATGACAAGGTCATGGAGGCCAATAAGCGCGAGTTCTACTTCGAATCGATGCACGACGACTTCGTCCGCCGGCCGGATCCGAACCGCATTCGTCAATACCCTCAGACGGTCCGGGACGCCTTCGCCGACTTTAAGGAAGTGGCTGACGACATCCACGCCGAACTGGTCAAGCTCGATCCGGAGATGGCCGAGCAATACCGGGAAACCCATCAGCTGCAGACGATCCGCTGGCAGAGCAAGGGGGCCCTTCCCTTTGACGACAGCTTTGCCTCTCTCTCCGCGCGGTCGAAGCTGGAAGGCGACAAGAACTTTCTCAAGACCAAAGACACCGAGCGGACCACCGCCGAGATCCGCAAGGACGGTTTCGAGTACGACACCATCCATCCGCTTCAGATGGCGCGCAACTACATCCATGACGCCTACAAGCTCATCGCTTTCCGGGAGATGATTCAGAACGCCTACCAGACCGATGTTGAGTTTGAGGTCCTGGGGAAAGACGGCAAGCGCACCACCGTCAAGAAAGAAGCCGCCAAGATTTTCGCCAACACCTTCCAGGCTAACAAAGAAGGCTATCGCCCGGTCAACGACAACGCCACTCAGATCCTCATGGGACTGAATGGCGGCATTGGTTACCGGGTCAAAACCGACCAGGGCTATCTGCGGGAAGACGGCGTTGAGATGGTCTTCGGGACGGAACATGAAGCCAACCAGAAAGCGATCTCGCACCGTCAACTCTTTGGCGGAGCTGCAAAGGTCGAAGCACAGCGCGGACAGAAGAAGGTGACCGAAGGACCCGGTTTCGTTGTCACGCATATCGGCAAGAATGGCGAACGAATCACCGGGAAGCGCTTTGACGCCGCCGCTGCCGCCCGCGAATATGCCGACAGTCTTGGTGAAGGGTACTTGGTGGAAAAGGAACTGATCGGCGCCGACTCGGTGCCGGTGGCGCGCATCTACTTCCACCCCGACCTGGCCCGGATGATCAACCGATTGACGGCAACCAACCATCTTCTTTCAGGATCCACTGGGAAGTATTTCGGGCGGCCGTTCATGGCGGTAAAGAACTACATGACCAAAATGGTCTTTGCGGTCTC
>Ga0209518_1000414_pt1 | contig 56508 bp, 56 predicted proteins | sample RifGroB1_FD_183993 | JGI IMG/M metagenome (GOLD analysis project Ga0209518, IMG submission 183993) | Groundwater microbial communities from Rifle, Colorado, USA - Groundwater B1 (SPAdes) (version 2) | ecosystem: Environmental > Aquatic > Deep subsurface > Groundwater | place: Rifle, Colorado...
GGTTGGAGGAGGTCCGAACTCGTGAGTCGTTTAACGCTCTGGGATGATCTGAGAGTAGAAGTGAAAAGCTAATCGCGCTTGGTAATAGCTGGTTCTCCTCGAAATAGCTTTAGGGCTAGCGGTTATTTTAACTAATCATGGGGGTAGAGCACTGGTTGAGACTGTCAGGGAGAAATCTCGCTGTCTCAGTCAAACTCCGAATACTGTGATTATTGATAACCAGTCAGACTGTGGGGTCTAAGCTCCATGGTCAAAAGGGCATGAACCCTGACTCCCAGCTAAGGTCCCTAAATCCTTACTCAGTGTAAAAGGTAGTGATCAGCCGAAGACAGGCAGGAGGTTGGCTTAGAAGTAGCCATCCTTTAAAGAGTGTGTAACAACTCACTGCCATATCGGATGTCGGACTTCGGACGTCAGCTTTCAGATTTTTTCTGATATCTGATTTCTGAAATCCGATATCTGATTGGCTGGTTGCGCCGAAAATTTAGCGGGGCTAAGTAAGGTACCGAAGCTGGAGATTTGTTTCGCTTTGCGAAACAAGTGGTAGAGGAGCGTTTTGTATGCACTGAAGCTTCAGCCGTGAGGCGGAGTGGAGCGTACAGAAGTGAGAATGTTGGCATGAGTAACCTACAATGCCGGTGAAAAACCGGCAGGCCGTAAACCCAAGGTTTCCTGGACAACGACAATCGATCCAGGGTTAGGCGGTCCTAAGTCGATGCTGAAAAGCGCAGATGATGGACAGCTGGTTAATATTCCAGCCCTTCTTTTTAAATCGACGGAGTGACGGAGGAAAAAAGGTAAAGCGCATTAATGGATTTGCGTTGTTATTTTCCAGAACTGACTGTTTGGTAAATCCGGCAGTCTCAGGTTCGACCAAAAGTTCGGAGAAAGACAGAACAGCCGTTTAGGCGGTTGAACTTTACCGAAGAGCCTTCCCAGAAAAGCTTCTAAGATTATTTAAAAAGAATCCGTACCAAAACCAACACAGGTGGGTGAGGCGAGAAGCCTAAGGCCAACGAGTGATTGGTCCCTAAGGAACTCGGCAAAAAAGCTGGGCGTAAGTTTGCAATATGCCCTGACTCGTCGGATGTCGGACTTCGGACGTCAGCTTTCAGATTTTTTCTGATATCTGATTTCTGAAATCCGATATCTGGACGGGCCCGCAGCTAAAGTTTTCTTGGCGACTGTTTACCAAAAACACAGCTCCCTGCGAACTCGTAAGAGGATGTATAGGGGGTGAGACCTGACCGATGCACCAAGGTTAAACCCGGCGCTGACTGTCCCGCTTTGCGGGATGGAAGGTAACTGGGCGAAGCCCGTGTCAATGTCGGCCTTAACTATAAGGGTCCAAAGGTAGCGCAATTCCTTGTCAGGTAAGAAAGTTGCCTGTCCCGATGGAGACGTCGGGAGAAAAATCGGCTAAAAACGGTGAACTCCTCGCTGGAGTTTCGCATCAAGGGCGAGACAATGAAGGCAAGAGAATACCGTGGGAACCCTGGATTGAAAATCAGGGACCCCGTAACGACTGGAGTCGCCGCCACTTGGCGGTGACGAAGATAGCGTAAAATGATAAAATATTTATCATGGAACGTTATAATACGCCGACGCTGAACAAAGAGTTAGCCAACTATATCTCTGGTTACTCTGATGGTGAAGGATGTTTTTGCGTCTCTTTTTCAAAGAGACCGAAACTCTTGATTGGTTGGGAAGTAAAGCCAAGTTTTGCTGTCGGTCAGAATTTTGACCGGCGCGAAGTCTTGGACGCAATGATGAAGTATTTCGACTGTGGCTTTCTCCGCCGTGACTACGGGGACAAAACATTGAAATACGAAGTCAGGAAACTGGACGAATTACTTGAAAAAGTGATTCCTCATTTCCAGAACTTTCCCTTAAAATCATCCAAACAAAGAGATTTCATTTTGTTTGCCAAAATCTGCAAACTGATGAAAAAACAAAAACACCTGAAGCCGGAAGGGTTTAAAGAGATTGTTGAGCTGGCTTATCAGATGAATGGCTCCGGAAAACGGAAGCATTCAAAAGATAAACTTTTGTCTTTAGTTCAGATGAAGATATAGTCTATGCTTCTATGAAAATAGAAGGTGAACATGAAGTTCTGACGCGCACGAAAGGTTTAACGACTGAGAAACTGTCTCAGGGACTAGCTCGGTGAAAATGCGAATCCAGCGAAGACGCTGGGTACCCGCGGCAAGACGAAAAGACCCCGGAAGCTTCACTGTAGCCTGATATTGATTTAAGTATCAGACTGCGTAGCGTAGAGGGTAGACTTTGAAGTTCCAATTTCGGTTGGAATGGAGTCGTCAATGAAACACCCTTCTGTTTGATTTTTAAATCTAACCCTTGCGGCAAAAACGCAAAGGGACAGTGTTTGGCGGGCAGTTTTTGTGGGGCGCAATCCTCCTAAAGAGTAACGGAGGAGTTTATTAAGGTCGGCTTGGGCAGGATGGACATCTGCCTGAAAGTGTAAAGGCATAAGCCGGCTTAACTGCAAGGTTGACAGACCACGCAGGTGCGAAAGCAGAACTTAGTGACCCGATATGTCGTTGTAGAAGGCATAAAGACACCGGATAAAAGCTACTCCGGGGATAACAGGCTGGTTCCGTCCGAGCGTCCCTAGCGACGACGGAGCTCGGCACCTCGATGTCGGCTCACCACATCCTGGGGGTGAAGAAGCTCCCAAGGGTTGGGCTGTACGCCCATTAAAGTGGTACGCGAGCTGGGTTCAGACCGTCGCAAGACAGGTCGGTCTCTATCTGCCGTGGGCGTTGGATATTTGAGAGGGGCTGCTCCTAGTAAAATTTTGCTACTTTACGGAGTAATCCGTAATGACAAACCGGCTCATAACGGTGAAACCTTATTTTTTCCGTTCCGTTGATAACCATATTGTCGTGGTCCGATCAATATGGTACAATTACTTGAGGACCGGAAATAATTAAGACAACACCGTGGGAAGTCGATCTAAAATTGTATTTCGACAAGCTCAATACAGTTCTGAGCGAAATCGAAGAACTGATTTAGCTTATATAGCAGGATTTCTTGATGGAGATGGCAGCTTGATTTTTCAAGTCAAAAAAAGAAAGGATACTAAAACCGGTTGGCGGTTTATGGCGACGATTGTTTTTTATCAAGATAGCCGTCATGCCTTGCCGCTTAAATGGTTTAGAGAGATTCTTGGCATTGGCTATCTGTCAAAAAGAAATGATGGCATGACTGAGTTAAGAATCAATGGTTTTTCTCAAGTGGAGAAAATTCTGAAAAACCTATTTCCTTTTTTGAAATTCAAAAAAGTTCAAGCTGAAAGTTTACTGAAAGCCTTGAAGATTCTTAAGAAAAAAGATTTAAGCTCTTTTGACAAAAAGAACTTGGTCAAAATCATCTTGAGAATTCAAGAGCATAACTATCAATCTCCGAGAAAAAAGACGAGAGAAATTCTGGAAAAAGTTTTAGGTTTGACCCCGTAACGACTTGTTCTGAGCGAAGTTGAAGAACTGAGTTCAGACAGATGGGAATTTTTAATTTCCATAACACGCCGGCCCCCGCCAAGCGGGGTGAAGGTATAGTCTATGCTTGCAGTGATGCAAGATTTCATGACGAGAGGACCGGAGTGGACGTACCTCTGGTGTACCAGCTTTCCTGCCAAGGGAACCGCTGGGTAGCTATGTACGGTTTAGATAAGCACTGAAAGCATCTAAGTGCGAAGCTAGCCTCAAGATTAGATATCCTTATTAGATCTCTGGAAGACTACCAGTTCAGCCCGCTGCTTTGCAGCGGTGATAGGCGTTAGGTGGAAGATCAGCAATGATTTGAGCCAAGACGTACTAATGATCGAATATGCGAATGCCTACTTAGACCTCAAAAATGATTGGTTATCAGACTTAATTCAGTGGCTTTTCAATGGCGTTTAGCCCCGTACAATTTATTTCATAAATTAACGGGGTAAAAAATAATCCCTCTTTTCACTTGCGGATAAGTGGAAGATAAAAATGACCCAGTGACCACAGGTATACGCGAACTACCCGATCCCATTCCGAACTCGGTCGTAAAAGTGTATATCGCTGATGATACTGTAAGGGAAAGTAAGTATTGCTGGGTCATTTTTGTTTTTATGGAGTTGAGGCGGGTTATTTCCTTGCCCCGTTATTCCGCGAAGCGGAATGTTCGGGGTGGATGCCATTTTTATTTGCTATAATTTTTCAATGTTTGAAAAGATAATTGCCTGGGACAAAGATTTGTTTCTGAAAATCAACCACTGGCCTCACTCAAAGTTTTTGACCGGCATTTTCATTGTCATTGATTCTTTGAGCAATGCCGGCGTGCTTTTGGCGGCTTTGTGTTTGGGGTTGGTTTTTTCCGGAAACGAAATTCTGAGATTTTTTGGCATCCTTACGCTGAAAGTCGCGTTTTTTACTTTTCTGGTTGAAGGATTTTTAATTAAATTTTTTCTGGTTAAAAGACAACGGCCGTTCAATCAGCTTGAAAGCGTGAAGGTTTTCGGTTTCCGGCCGAAAACCTTGTCTTTTCCGTCTGGCCAGGCAACCGGAGTTTTTGCCTTGGTTGTGTTTTTCAGCTTGTTTTTTCAAAACCCGCTGTTTTTACTGTTCGGAATTTTGTTCGGTTTTTTAACAGCTTTCGGCAGGGTTTATCTTGGCGCGCACTATCCTTTGGACGTGATTGCCGGCACGGTCCTTGGTAGCTTTCTTGGCTGGCTGTGGTATCTGTTGATTTTGTAATAAAATAAAGATATGGAGCTGACTAAACAACAAGTTCTGTCCCTCGACCTTGCTCTGGGTGAATACTTTCATAAAACGGAAAGTATTCAGATTTTTTGTTCTATAATTACGTTATGACACTTGCGAAAGAACATATATTTGAGTTTCTTAAGAAGCATAAGTTAATGCAAGTGGCGACGGTTGGAGATTTTCCCTGGATTGCCACAGTTTATTATGTTTTTGATGATGAGATGAACCTGTATTTTCTTTCCGGTGAGAAAACTTTGCACTGTCAACAGATCAAACAAAACGAAAAAGTCGCGGTTGCGATTGTTGATTCCCACCAAGGTTTGAATGACAAGCAAATTGGTTTGCAAATGTATGGTGTGGCAAAGCAAGTTTCTGACATGCAAAAAATAAACTTTGTTTTGAAAATGTGGAAGCAGGTTCTGGACGTTAAAGATGACCAGCTTTCTTACGAGAATATGATTAAGAACGTCATCAAAAACCGCGTTTATAAGATCTCTCCAAAAAGAATCAAGATTTTTTCCAAAGAGCTTTTTAATGTTCCAACTGGCGAAGAACCGGTATTGGAGCTATGAGAACAGAAAATAGAATCTGGAAAATAGAAAGTAGAAGCGAAAATTGATTCCTTTGTTTTATTGAGTTAAAATTGGTTATTATCTGTTTTTTACATGAAAGCAAAAATTGAAACAACCGGTGCGCCAAAAGCCAGCGGACCTTTTTCTCAGGCAGTGATTGAAGAAAACATGGTTTTTACATCCGGACAAATCTATCTGACCAATGAGGGCAAACTCCTTGAAGGTACAATCGAAGGACAAGCCCATCAGGTAATGAAAAATCTTAAAGCAGTGCTTGAAGCGGCCGAGGTATCTTTTGAGAATGTCGTAAAAACAACGATTTATGTAACAGATATGTCGATTTACGGAAAAGTAAATGAAATATACGGAAGTTATTTTTCCGATCCTTATCCGGCCAGAGAAACTGTTTGCGTCAAGGAACTTCCGCTTGGAGCCAAAATGGAAATAAGCATGATCGCGGTTAAACCTTAATGAAACGTCTTTTTAAACAGTTTATTATCGCGTGTGTTTATTTTTTGCTTTTTGCCGGATTTGCCTGGCTGATGTGGGGTTTGTTTTATGTGCCGACCTGCACTGATGGCATTAAAAACCAGAACGAAGAAAACACAGACTGCGGCGGGGTTTGCCAGTCGTGTGAAATCAGGAGCTTGTCTTATCCCTTGGTGGCAAGAAAAATCTTTTCAATTGACCCGCAAGGCAATGCCACTGACGTGGCGATTCAGCTGAAAAATCCCAATCTTTCCTGGGGATTGAAAAGCTTTGATTACAAAATAAATTTCCTCGATTCATCAAACAGGATTTTGCCGGGTTCCCTTTCCGGCAAGAGCTTTTTAATGCCCGGAGCGTCGCAGTGGCTGATGCAGACGGCAAAGTTTGCGCCGGCTGAACTGACGGAGGTTGAGTTTGAAATTGCCAGCTCAACGATTGAGTGGAACAAACTCAGGCCGTATGTTTCGGAAAACGAATTTGTCATCCGCGACAAGCAATACAAACTTTTATCCGCGCCGGCCGCCGGCTATGCTGAATTGACCGGCACGGTTGAAAATAAATCGTCTTTTAACGTCAACAACGTCGAGGTTCAGGGAGTTCTGTTTGACAAGGAAAAAAGAATTATTTCTTTCGGCCGGACAGTAATTTTTTCTTTAAGACAGGACGAAGCCCGGCAGTTTCGTATTTTCTGGCCGAAGCAGTTCATTAACCGCAATCCGGTGGCGAGTTTTGACGTTTTCGCCAACATCAATTTTTTGGCTGACGAAAGCTTTTTGCAGAGGTACAAACAATAAGAAAATCAAAGTTCAAAAATCAAAACTCAAAATTGAAAGAAAAAACAAAGAAAAACATCATAACAACTGGATAGCTTTGAATTTATGGTGAGTTGTCTGTTGTTAATAAGTGGAAATCTTTAAATATGTTGTTTAGTAAAGCAGATAAGTGGCTTTTAGCCGGAGTTTTTGTCCTGGTGTTCATTGGTTTGATGATGCTTTATTCTTTGGGCACAACCAGGACGGAAAACCTGAAGTATTTTTGGCGGCAACTGACCTGGGTTTTACTTGGCGCGTTTTTGTTTTTTGTTCTTTCTCTGATTGATTTTCGGGCTTTTTCGACTCACCCGCTCTTGATTGCCGCTTCTTATTTGGCAGTGTTTTTGCTCCTGGTCCTGGTCTTATTTTTCGGCAAAACCATTTCCGGCAATCGGGCGTGGTTCGCCATCGGGCCGTTCACCCTGCAGCCGGTGGAGTTTGCCAAAGCAGTTTTGGTTTTGTATCTGGCAAAGTATTTTTCCGAAAAAAACATTGAGATCTGGCGGATTCGGCATATTTTCATTTCTTTCACCGCTTTAGCCGGAATGTTTTTTTTGGTTTTGCTTCAGCCTGACTGGGGTTCGGCCCTGGTGCTCTTGGGCATTTGGTTTTTTATGCTTTTGGCGTCGGGCGCCAGAACCAAACAGATTTTCGGTTTGATTCTGGCCTTTATTGTTTTTGTCGGTTTCAGCTGGCAGTTTTTTTTCACGGAACAGCAAAAATTAAGAATTGCCGGCTTTGTGGCGCCGCAAAAAGATCCGCTTGGCGTTTCTTACAGCCAGAATCAGGCTTTAATTGCCATGGGCTCGGGCGGTTTTTTCGGCAAAGGCCTTGGGCAGGGAACTCAGACCCAGCTTGGTTTTTTGCCGGCGCCGCGGACGGATTTTATTTTTTCTTCAATCGGCGAAGAGCTTGGCTTTTTGGGAATCTTGATTGTTCTGGCTTCTTTTGGGGTTGTTTTCTGGCGGCTGTTTGTTTTGGCGCTGACCGGAATGAATAATTTTGTGAAACTTTTTTCTTTGGGTTATGCTTCGTGGATTTTTGTTGAACTGGTGATTCATGTCGGCATGAATCTGGCGATTTCGCCGGTGATTGGCATTCCGCTGCCCTTTGTCAGTTATGGGGGTTCGCATCTGCTGGCCCTGTTTATTGGTTTGGGAATCATCAACAGTATTCAGCTCTACAGTAAGTAGTTGTTCTGTGTTAAAATCCAGAACAGTCGCTTAATTTTCAATTATCAATTTCTCTGGCTACGCCAGATCTCGCAAAGCGAGACAATTTTCAAACATTTAGGCATTGTCTGCCCCGGGCAGATCCCTGCCTACTGGCAGGCAGGTGCCTCTGGCGGAAAAACTGAAAATTTCTAAAACATGGCGAAAATTCCGATTTTAACTGAAGAAGAGCTTCAAGTTTTCCTGAAGCGTGAAAAACTCGGCTTGTCGCTGATTCTTTTAGCCTGCGTTCTGCCACTTTTGTTTTGGATGGGTTTGATTACCAGGAAATTTTACGAGGTTTTTGAGGTGCCGGGCGTCAAGGTTGTTGTGGAAAAACAAAGAGGCTTTTTGGAGATTTCAAACATACTCAAAGAAAAAGGCGTTTTGGCGAACTCGGGAATCTTCAAGATTTACGTGTTTTTCACCGGCCGGGCCAGTTCTTTAAGGTCGGGAACTTATGATTTTTCCGGCAAATATTCAGTCGTTTCTTTGGTTAATGAGCTGACCCGCGGCCCGGAAGACATTTCCGTGGTTATTCCCGAAGGTTTCACAGTCTTTGAGATTGACAAGCGTTTGTCAGAGTTCAACCTGATTAAGCCCGGGTCTTTGATTGAACTTGCCCAGAAGCCGGAAGGGTTTGAGTTTGATTTTTTGCCCCAGGACAATATTTCTTCGCTTGAAGGCTTTTTGTTCCCCGACACCTACAAGTTTTCGCAGAACACCAATGCCAGGCTGGCGATTAATAAAATGCTGGAAAATTTCAGGGAAAAAGTTTATCAAAAGCTTGACCAGGAAATAACTTCCAGCCCGAAATCGCTGGCTGATTTGATTACTCTGGCGTCGGTTGTTGAAAAAGAAGTTCCGGAAAAAGAAGACAGAAAAATCGTTTCCGGAATCATCTGGCAGCGTCTGGAAAAGAACATGCTGCTTCAGGTTGACGCGACAATTGTTTACGCCTGGAAGCTTTTGAATCCCGACTGGAAGCCCGAAGACCACGCCTTGACCGCGGCTGACCTGAAAATAAAGTCGCTTTACAACACTTATTTATACAGAGGCCTGCCCCAGGGGCCGATCTCAAATCCCGGCTGGGAAGCGATTGATGCGGTTTTAAACCCGACGGAAACTGATTATCTGTTTTATCTTTCAACCCGTGAAGGCAAAACTATCTTTTCCAGGACAGCCGAAGAACATGCCGCCGCGGTGAGAAAATACCTGAGGTAACTATACTTGTACTGTTATGCTACCATTTTTTCAATGGACAATGTATTTGATAAATTTAAAGAAAGAAAAGCAAAAGCTGAGTCTTTGTACAAATCTCAGAAAAATATATTTAATTCATACCTTAAAAAGGAGGTAGTTTTCAATTCGGATGGGTTTCACCACCTACAGTTTTCTTCTAGGAGAGAGAGGTCCAAGGAAGAACAGATTTTGAAATTCAACCTTCTTCCTTCAGCGATAGAGATTATAAAAAAATCTAAGACTCTTCAGGAATATAGAAAAGACATAACTACCGTTGGTGGTAAAGGTAGGGATGGTTTATTTCACACAAGGAATGTTGAGTATTGGGGTTTTGTAGCTATTTTAGGTGACCCCGGACGCATGATTAAAGTAAAGACAATCTTGAGGAGAATAGGAGACGGTAATGTGACCTTTTGGAGTGTTATGCCGTTTTCTAAATTGAAAAATGGACAGAAATTACATTCTTTTGGTATAGAAGATGAATAAAACAAAAATGCCGTATAAATACAGCACTTTTGTTGTGCTTGCCTTCAGCTTAGGTGAATCCTTAGCTGAACGGGGCTTTCGCCCACAAGCACAATTTAATTATAATTGATCAAATGTTATTGTCAAATTGATAAGTTATCCACAGAAATAATCTATTGAAATACACGATCTCACTCTAATGTTCAGATTTTTATACAAAAATTTTCTCAAACCAGTTTTGTTTCTTTTTGACGCGGAGTTTGTCCATGAAAATATGCTTGGTTTGGGCGAGCTTATCGGCAAATTCGGAATTAACCCCGACGGTAAGTCGGGGCTCCGACAGAATCGTCGGAGAAAAAATCTTTTAAGTTTGTTTTTCGGCAAAAAATATCCTGAACTGAAACAAAATATTTTTGGCATTGAGCTTGAGTCGCCGATCGGACTGGCGGCCGGATTTGATTACAAAGCAAAATTAACCCAGGTTTTGCCGAGCTTGGGGTTTGGTTTTCAAACTGTCGGGACAATCACGAATCAGCCGTGCGAAGGCAATCAAAAACCCAGGCTGGGGCGTTTACCGAAATCAAGGTCCTTGATGGTTAACAAAGGATTTAAAAACAAAGGCGCGGAAAAAATCTCAAAAAAACTTGCCGGTTTGAATTTTAGCAATGCGATTGGTGTCAGCATTGGCGTGACAAACACGGAAAAGATTAAGACTGAAGAACAGGGCATCAAAGATATTGTTTCCGCGTTTTTGAAGTTTTCGGCTTCACACTCTGCGTTTCATTATTTTGAACTGAACATTTCCTGCCCGAATTTGAAAACAAAGATTGATTTTTACCCCCACACCTATAATCAGGGGACTAAAAGTACAGACGAAGTTCAATTCGAAGGGAAATTTCTTAATGGCAATTCGAGTAATAAGGGAATAGGTGTGGGGGTAAATCCCCTGGAGAACCTGAAAAAGCTTTTGGTGGCAATCAAAAAGCTTGAGCTGAACAAGCCAGTTTTCGTGAAAATGCCGATTAATCTTTCAGATAGTGAGGTTTTGGCAGTGCTGAAAATAATCACGGAAGCAAAAATGGCGGGCGTGATTTTCGGCAATTTGCAAAAAGGCCGGAGCAACGAATTTTTTGACAAAAACGAGCTGAAAAAGTTTCCGGTGGGGAATTTTTCCGGCAAACCAACGGAAAAACGCTCCAACGAGCTGATTAAGCTGGCTTATCAAAACTTCGGCAATAAACTGGTGGTTATCGGCTGCGGCGGCGTGTTTTCAGCTGAAGACGCGTACAAAAAAATCAAGCTGGGCGCGTCTTTGGTGCAGCTGATTACCGGTCTGGTTTTTGAAGGCCCGCAGCTGGTAAGCGAGATAAACCGGGATTTGGTTAAATTATTGAAGGAAGACGGGTTTAAAAATATCTCAGAGGCAATTGGGGCGGAAAGTAGAATCTAGAAAATGGAAAATAGAAATAAGAAAGGCAAAGATCTGCTTCTAGAATTAGAAAAGACAGGACAATATCTTTTTCACGGTTCGGAAAATGAAATAGAAATATTTGAACCTCACCAAGCCTATAATTTTATTAATGGAAAGAAAACCAAAGATGATAAACCAGGGGTGCATGCTTCGCCATTCGCAGAGGTTGCTGTTTTTATGTCATTAATTAACAATAAGAACTGCCCAGCCGGTTTTTCGAATACTTTTTATTGGAATGGCAGCAAAGTTGTTCTCGGTGCGACAAAACAAGCCCTTGATCAGTTAAATAACGCCAAGGGTTATGTATATGTTTTTGATAAATTTTCTTTTAAGCAAAGAAGTTCGATAGAGTATATACACCATACTTCAATTAAGCCATTGCGAATGATTGAGGTTGGATTTAAAGATCTTCCGGAGAATGTTGAATTAATTGAGGATTTCAGGCCTTCATCATGATTTATTATTTTTACGGCAAAGACTGGTTTTTGACCAAACTTGAGGCTGACAAAAAAGTCAGCGAGCTTCTGGGTCAGGGGTTTAAAAAAGTGTTTTTGACGAGTTTGTCGGAGCTGAAAGAAGCCGTGAAATCAAACTCGCTGTTTTCCGACAAAAAAGTTTTTGTTTTCATGACGGAAAAACTGAATGAAAGCGAAAAAAAAGAGTTTCAAAAACTCAAGTTTTTTGACGAGCAGGCGTTTGTCTTCATTGAGAAAAACGCCGCGCCGACCCTGCTTTTCGGCCGGGCGAAAGTGGAAAAAACTAGGACCGGCGAGTTTGGCGCTGATTGGCTGAAAAAACAGGCCAAGGAGTTCGGGATTTCCGCCAAAGGCGGACCCGCCTCTGGCGGGGAGATATCCAAAGACCTGGTTGATTATTTCTTGACGCTTGACGGGAAAGATTTTGACGCCGGATTTTTTTATTTTGAACTGTTGAAACTTTCGCTTTTCAAACCTGGTCAGCAAATCAACCTGGCGGATTATTTTGAACTCAGCCAGAACAAACAAGAGCTGAATTATTTTGACTGGATTCATGCGGTTCTGGAAAAACAAACAGCCAGGGCGTTGAAGTTCGTGCCGAAAGAAGATTATGAATGCTTAATCAGAATCAAGTCTTTGATAAATATTTTTGAACTGATTTTGGTGGCTGAGGATAAAAGCCTGCCGCCAACCGGAAAGTTCGCGTTTTTAAGCAGGAACAGACCGTTTTGGGTGAATAACCTGAGGCAGTGGTCAGGCAGAATGGATTATCAGGAGAAACTTGAAAGTTTGCTGAAGCTTCTGGCTTTTGAGGCAAGCATAAAAACCGGAAGATTGTCCAGCCAGGAAAGTTTGAAGCTGTTTATTATCGGATAAAACAAAAATCCCGTTTAGCGGGATTTTTGTTTTGCGACTTTCTTTGAAAGGCGGCTTTTCAAGCGAGCCGCTTTGTTGTTGTGGATTGCTTTGGTTTTGGCGGCTTTGTCCAAAGCCCGGTAAAGTTCTGAGATTTTCTTTTTCGCGGCTTCCGTGTCTTTGAGATTCAGAGCTTTGACAATCTCTTTTTTCAAAGACCTGACCTTGTCTTTTTTGGCGACATTCCTTTTTTTTCTGGTTCTGTTCTGCCGCAAAGCTTTTTTCGCGGATTTAGTGATGGGCATGTTATTGTCAACGAATTACGAATTTCTTACGAATAAACGAATATACGAATTCTATCTTGTTTGATCGGTATATTCGCGAACTGGTATTGATTTGTTATTCGCTAGAGTTAATTAATTGTTCGATTTGCTTTTTGATTTTCGCCGCTTTTTCAAAATCCCAGTCTTTGGCGGCTTTTTTCATTTCTTTTTCAAGAGCCTTAATGACAGTTGAAACACTGGCGTTTTCCGGAAGTTCGCTGAGGCCAGTATAGCTTAAATCCGCCCGCCTTTCAATCTTGAAGTGTTTGATTTCTTTTATAATCGGCTGCGGCGTCAAGCCGTGTTTTTTGTTGTATTCAAGCTGAATCTTTCTTTTCCTTTCGGTTTCTTCAATCGCGGCCTTGATGGATTTGGTGATTTTGTCGGCGTAAAGAATCACCCGACTTTTCGGATTTCTGGAGGCGCGGCCGATAATCTGGAGTAAAGAAGTTTCGTTCCGCAAAAAACCTTCTTTGTCTGCGTCCAGAATGCAGATTAAGGAAACTTCCGGCAGGTCCAGGCCTTCGCGCAAAAGGTTGATGCCGACAATCGCGTCAACATTGCCAAGCCGCAGGTCGGCCAAAAGCTCCGGCCGGTCGAGCGCCTTGATCTCCGAGTGAAGCCAGTGAGTTTTTATTTTTTGTTCAAGCAAATATTCGGTCAGGTTTTCCGATTGCCGTTTGGTCAAAACAATCGCCAGAGTCCTTTCTCCTTTTTTGGCGTTTTGTTTTGTTTCTTCAACCAGATCATTAACCTGGTTTTGGGCCGGTTTGACAATGATTTCCGGCTCAATAATTCCCGTTGGCCGGATAAGCTGTTCAACAATATTGTTTTCGCCTGATTTTTCTTTTTCCCAGTCTGAGGGTGTGGCAGAAATGTAAATAGTTTTTTCCGTTTTTGCCAGAAACTCGGAAAACTTCAGCGGCCGGTTGTCAATCGCCGAAGGCAGGCGAAAGCCATACTCAACCAATGTTTTTTTGCGGGAATAGTCGCCGGCGCGCATGCCGCGAATCTGCGGCAGGGAGATGTGGGATTCATCAATCGCCAAAAGCCAGCCTGACTGGCCGAATTGGTGGTTAAAATAATCAATCAGCGTGAACGGCGGTTCGCCGGGGTCGCGGAACTCAAGATGGCGCGAATAGTTTTCAACCCCGGAACAATAACCGACTTCTTTGAGCATCGCCAGGTCTTCTTTGGTTTTTTGTTCAAGCCGCTCGGCCTCCAAAAGCTTGTTTTGTTTTTTGAGCTTTGCCAGCTCCCGGTTCAGCTCCAACTCAATGTTTTTAACCGCCAAAACAAGTTTTTGTTTTTCCGTGACATAGTGTTTGGCCGGGAAAACTCTTGTTTCTTCAAGGTCTTTGATTTTTGTTTCAGAGCCCAGAGCCAAAGGAATGGTTTGAATTTTGAAAATGGCGCTGGCGTCAAAACTCAGCCTGATTTTGTTTTCTCCTTGCGGCAGGAAAATATCAATTTCTTCGCCCCTGACAGAAAACTCGCCGGCGAGCGACGCCAGGTCGTTTCTTTTGTACTGAAGCTCAACCAGGGTCTCAATAATCTTTTTCCGGGAGATTTTCTGGCCGCGCGAAAAAATAACGCTGATTTTCTTGTATTCTTTCGGGTTGGTGATGCCGTAAATGCAGGAAACCGAAGCGACGACAATAATGTCGTTTCTGGACAAAATGTCGGCGGTCGCGGCGTAACGCATCTGCTCAATCTGTTCGTTAATCTTGGCGTCTTTTTGGATGTAAGTGTCTGAACGCGGAATGTAAGCTTCCGGCTGGTAATAATCGTAATAAGAGATGAAATAATGGACACCGGCTTCGGGGAAAAAATCTTTAAACTCCTGATAAAGCTGGTTGGCCAGGGTTTTGTTGTGGGAGATGACCAGGGTCGGCAGCCGGGTTTTTTGAATGACATTGGCAAGGGTGAAGGTTTTGCCCGAACCAGTGACGCCCAAAAGCACCTGGTGGTTTTGCTTGGTTAAAATGCCGCGGACAAGCTTTTCGGCGGCCAGCTTTTGCGGCTCAATCGGCTGATAAGATGACGAGAGGTTAAACATGATAAAATGATGTTAACAAATCAAACATCAAATCTCAAAGAGCAAAATGACAGAGTAGAATTCAAAAGTAACCTCATCTTGAATTTTTAATTTTCATTTTGATATTTGATTTTTGCGTTTTGAATTTACAATCATGTTTTCTTTTTTACAAGGCAAGCTGGTTAATAAATCCCAAGGGAAAATAGTTATTGAAAACAATGGCGTTGGCTGGGAGATTATTGTTTCCGACCAGACGCTTAAGAGCGTTGGCTCTCCGGGCGGGCAGATAAAGATTTTCACCCGACTTGAGTTTAAACAGCAGGAAGGCGTGTTTGAGATTTTCGGATTTTCAACAGTTGAGGAAAAAGAGATGTTTTTGCTTTTGACGTCGGTTGACAAAATCGGGCCGCGGACGGCGCTGAATGTTTTAAGTTCGGCGCCGGTGGAAAAAATAAAATCCGCCATCCGCCACGGGAAAGCCGAGTTTTTGAATAAAGTTGTCGGCATTGGCGAAAAAACCGCGTCACGAATCGTGTTTGAACTGGAAAAGAAAATCAAATCCGGCAGCCTGTCCCCAGGTATTTTTGATACCGACGTTGAGGTTGAAGAAGCGCTCCTGACGCTTGGTTTTTCAAAAAAAGAAATAAAACAAGCCATCCAAAAACTTCCGTCTCATCCGCAGAAACTTAATGAAAGAGTAGCTTTGGCTTTGAAGATTTTATCCCGGAGAGTTAAAGCCTGATTTTTTCCAGTAGCCGGTCAATGAACGCAAGGTAAAGCGGATGGATTTTGTCTTTGAGTTCTTCCAGGGGAAAATAACCGCCTTTGTCGTTTTCCGGGAATTTTTTCAGCTTGCCTGATTTTGGCGGCCACTCAATTTCAAACCCAATGCTTTTAATGAACTGTTCAGAGCCCGTGCCCTCAAACGCCCAGGCGTGAATTTTTTTGCCGCTTTTCAGCTTGATGAAACCCAGGTCAATGAACTCTGTTTCCGGAATCTGAATGCCGGTTTCTTCAAAAAACTCTCTTTTCGCGGCTTCAAACACATCTTCGCCGTCGTTAACCTGGCCTTTTGGAATAGCCCAGATTCCAAGCTCTTTTTTGCCCCAAAACGGCCCGCCCGGATGAATCAGGAAGAGTTTCAGTCTTTTTTGGTCGCGGTGGAACATTAACAATCCGGCGCTGATTACCATTTATTTGCAGATTTAAGATTTTAGATTTAAGATAAAAGAGTACGGTCTTTAAAGCATATCATAGATTAATTTCATGAGAAACAACAACCATCTGCCTGATTTCAGGCAAACGATTTTGTGGCGGATTTTCAGAATTATGGCTGAGTTCGTTGACGGCTTCGGTTTTATCGTCGATTTCAAAAAAAGCGTCACGATTTTCGGTTCAACCAGGTTTGACGAAAACAATCCCTGGTGCGAAGAAGCGAGAAAGCTCGGTCGGTTGCTTGGCAAAGACGGCTTTGCCGTGGTTACTGGCGGCGCTTCGGGAATCATGGAAGCCGGCAACCATGGCGCGTTTGAAGCCGGCGCCAAGTCTGTCGGTCTGAACATTCAGCTGCCCCGGGAGCAAAAAGAAAACAAATATTTGACTGATTTTTTGCACTTCCATTATTTTTTCACCCGGAAAGTGATGCTGACTTACGCCGCCGAAGCTTACGTTTATTTCCCCGGAGGCTTTGGCACCCTGGATGAGTTTTTTGAACTGATTACCCTGATTCAGACCAAAAAAATCCGGCGCGTGCCGATTGTTCTGGTTGGCCGCGACTACTGGACGCCGCTGTTAAAGTACATCAATGACTTTCTTTTTGAAAAGTACCAGGCGATTGACCAGTCAGACATGAAACTTTACGATCTTGTTGACGGGTCAGAAGGCGCGTTCAAAATCATCCAAAAATCAGTCAAGGAGTTTGAAAAGTCCGGTCGCGCTGATTTTTAAAAAATTTGGGAATAAAAAACAAGAAAATGAAAAAAACAATAAAAAAGAAAAAAACGCCGGTTAAAAAGAAAACCACTGCCAGGAAAAAGCCTGTCAAATCCAGAAAATCAAAAGTTCCGGCGAAGAAGGTTAAAAAAACAAAGTTGGCTCGCTCCGCAAGAGCCTACGGCGTTGTAAAAACAGCCAGGCTGAAAAAAATCGGCAAGGTGACGCACTACTTCAACCACATTAAAGTCGCGGTTTTGAAGCTGGGTTCGCCCTTGTCTTTGGGGCAGAAGATTAATTTTCAGGGAGCGACAACTGATTTTTCGCAAACAGTTTCTTCAATGCAGATTGACCATGTCCAGGTTAAAAAAGCCCCCAAAGGCAAGAGCATTGGTTTAAAAGTTCCCAAAAGAGTCAGAGAAGGCGACCAGGTGTTTCTGGCTTGAGAACAGGTGGTATAATGATTTAAGTCGAAACTATGGCTAAAAAAATCGGCACAGTTATCCATATTTACGGGAAAATAGGCGTGGCCATCCTGGCTCTGGTGAGCGAGCTTAAAGTCGGGGACACGGTTTTGTTCAAAGGCAAAAAAACCGAGTTTACCCAGACGATTGATTCAATCCAGATAAACCACGAGCAGGTTGCCAAAGCCAAGAAAGGCGACGACGTCGGCATCAAGGTTTCGCAGGAAGTCGACGAAGGCGACGAAGTGTTTCTGGCTTAGCCTGTTTTGAAAAAGGTTGTTTTTAAGATGCTTAACAAAAAGCTGGCATTTTTCGAAGGTACTTTTTTACTGATCGGAACAATCATTGGCGCGGGCTATCTGACTTTGCCCTATTCTTTTTTGAAGGCCGGAATCTGGTCAAATCTGTTCTGGCTTTTGTTTTTGATTTTTTTCGTTACTTTGCTTCATCTTTTTTATGCCGAAGTGGTTTTGGCAACGCCGACCCGCCACCGTTTTCCGGGTTACGTCAGTCTCTATCTTGGCAAAGTTCCCGGGCTGGTTGCCAAAACCTCTTTTGTTTTCGGCGTTTTTGGCAGCTTGCTGGTTTACCTGCTTTTGGGGTCGCATTTTTTTGAACTTTTGCTCAAGCCGTTTTTGGCGGGTTTTAACGGATTTTGGGGTCTGGATTTGGACAAAAGCATTACTCTGATTTTTGGTCTGGCAATGTCGGCCTTGGTGGCTTTAAAAATAAACCTTTCCGCCAAGATAAACTTTTTTATCACTATCCTTACTCTGTTTTTGTTTTTAATCATCAGCGGTTTTGCTTCTTTGAAAATCAATCCAGTCAGTTTTTTGATCAAGCCCGAAGAAAGTTTTTTCTTTCCTTTCGGCCTGGTTCTTTTTTCTTTGGTCGGCTCATTGATTATTCCCGAGATTCTGAAGTTTCTTGAGGTTGAAAAACAGGACAAAAAATTGATTAAGCCGATTGTCATCTGGGGAACTTTGATTCCCGGCCTGATTTATCTGTTTTTCGCTTTTTCGATTTTCGGCGCCAGCGGTCAGCATACGACTAAGGAAGCGATTGCCGGGCTTTCCGGGATTTTGCCGCAAAATCTTGTTTTTTTGGGGGTTTTACTGGCTTTTCTTGAGATATTGACCTCTTATCTTGGTTTTGGCATCAACACTGTCGAAACCTTGAGGAAAGATTTTAATTTTTCAAAACTTCCCGCTAAGTTTTTGGTCGGAGCCTTGCCGCTCTCAATATTTTTTTTCGGCGCGAGCGATTTTCTAAAAGTCATGGGCTTTTTGGGCGCTTTGCTAGTGGCGCTTGATTCAGTGCTTTTGGCAAAGGTTTACGCGGCGCTGAAAATCAGAAACCCGGGCTATCAGTTCCAGATTGTCCGCGCGCCGAAAGCCTTGGTGGTGTTTGCGGTCGCAGTCATGGTTCTTGGCGGGGCTTTCAGTCTTTATTTCAACTTTTAAAATGGTTTCCGCGATTATTCCTTGTTTTAACGACGGCAAATACATCAAGCCAGTGGTTGACGCGGTCCGTTTGTCAAAACGCTGTCAGGAGATTATTATTGTTGACGACGGTTCAAAATTTGAGACTGAAGAGGTTTTGAAAAACATTAAAGGCGCGAAACTGGTCAGACATCAAAAAAATCAGGGCAAAGCCAGGGCTATGCTTTCGGGCTTGAAAGCGGCGAAAAACGAAGCCATTGTTTTTATTGACGCCGATCTGGTAAACTTTAAAACCGAACATTTTGACCGTTTGGCTGAAGCGATTGAGTCGCAGAAATTTGACATGGTTATCGGCGCCAGGGGAAAAGAAGTTTACCTGACGTCTTTAATCGGTTTTTCCCACGCTTACACTGGTGAACGGGGGTTTAAGTCAAAAACCGAGCTGATTAATTCCGGGGTTTTTGAAGCCAGCGGTTATTTGATTGAGCCGGCGATGAACAAGCATTATTTTCATCATAAAAAAACCAGCGCGGTTTTCATGCCCGGCGTCAGCCAGAGAATTAAAGTCGTCAAAAGAGGATTTTCCGGACTTTACGGGGATACGAAAATGGTCGGTCAGTACGTCGTTTATCTCGGGCCGGAAGAGTTTTTGTTCCAGATTAACTTTGCCAGAAAACTGGTCGAGCTGGCGGAAAAATAAGGAGTAAAGTGAAACAAAAGCCTCCATAGTTAAATGGATATAATGCAAGCTTCCGGAGCTTGAGTTGGGAGTTCGATTCTTCCTGGGGGCACAAAAGGTGTAAATTCACACGTTTACTAAAAGGTAAGTGTGGAGGTAAAATACGTTAATAAATCCCGTTAGAAGTAGTCGTTATTTTTATATATGTTATTAGCAAATCAAGTGAAAATTTTATCTGGTTGTTTAATTAAACTGTTCCATCTGAACTTCTAACGGGATGAAGTTTTACGCCGACATTGAGATTCATTCAAAATACGCCCGGGCCGTCAGCCCGCAGATGGTTTTGGAAAACCTGGCTTTGTGGGGTGTTAAAAAGGGCCTGCAAGTTCTTGGCACCGGCGACTTCACTCACCCAACTTGGTTTTCCGAGATTAAAAACAAATTAGAGCCGGCAGAACCAGGTTTGTTCAAGCTGAAAAAAAAGTTCTGCGATTCAAAACAGCCTTTTGACCAGGAAAAAACCAGGTTTGTTCTGTCCGGCGAAATTTCCTGCATTTATTCAAAAAACGGCCGCGTCAGAAGGGTCCATCATCTGGTTTACGCGCCGACGATTGAAGATGTGGAAAAAATCAATGCCAAACTTTCCTGGGTCGGCAAGCTGGCGTCTGACGGCCGACCGATTATCGGTATTGATTCAAAAGAGCTGTTCAAGATTTTATTGGAAACTGACAAAGACTGCGCTTTGATTCCGGCTCATGTCTGGACGCCGTGGTTCGGCGTCTTCGGTTCAAAATCCGGGTTTGATTCTTTGCGGGAATGTTTTGACGAGCTGGAACCGCAGATTTTTGCCATTGAAACCGGGTTGTCTTCAAGCCCGGAGATGAACTGGCGCATTCCGTTTTTGGATAACAAAGCGATTATTTCCAGTTCTGATTCGCATTCTTTGCCGCGAATCGGCCGGGAAGCGACAGTGTTTGACTGCGAGCTGTCTTATTTTGAGATGATGCAAGCTTTGAAAACCAGAGACAACCGGCTTTTTGGCACCGTGGAAATGTTTCCTGAAGAAGGCCGGTACCATTACGACGGCCACGCGGCGTGCAAAACCAGCTTGTCGCCGGAAGAAACGAAAAATAATAAAGGTCTTTGTCCGAAATGCGGCAAGCCCGTGACTGTCGGGGTCATGGCCAGAGTTGATGAACTGGCCGATAAATCAAGACCGCAGGGATTCAAGCCCTCATGGGCAAAATCATACTTGAGCACCGTGCCTTTTGACGAGATTATTGCCGATGCCTTAGGTGTCAGCAAAAACACCAAGGGCGTCTGGTTTCAGTACGAAGAAATCGTCAAAAGCGTTGCGCCGGAATTGTATGTTTTGCTTGAAATGAAAGAGTCTGATTTAAAACAAAATCTTTTGCCGCAGATTGCCGAAGCAGTCATTCGCATTCGCCAGGGTAAGGTTAGGCTTGAGCCGGGCTATGACGGCGAGTACGGCAAAATCAGCATTTTTGGTGATGGCGAACGCGAAAGTCTGACAACACAAAAGTCTCTTTTTTAACGCTCAGTGTTATAATTCTTTGATGTTTTCTTTTATTTTGAAGCAATTTTTCCACGAACTCATCTGTTTTTTTCGACGGTGGTATTTTGAGCGCTCAAACCAGTTCTGGTCTTTGGTGTTTTATTTTTTGGGAACGCTGGACAAAAACTTTGCGGTTTTAATCAATGCCCGGCTTTGGCTTCAGCCTTTGTATGGAGATTATTCGCCGGTTGGCCGGATTCTTGGTCCGATTTTGCGGAGTTTGAGAATTTTTTCCGGCGTCGCGGTTTATTCCCTGATTCTTTTGCTGGCATTTTTTCTTTGGCTTGGCTGGATTTTGGTTTTGCCCGCCGCGATTTTTTTGATTTTTAAACAACCTTAATTTATGTTTTTTGACAGGCAATATTTTTCTTTATCAAGGTTTGAGCGTTTTTTGGCGGACGTGGTTTTTTACTGCATTGGCGCGTTCCTTTTGATCTGCGGTTTGATTCTGGTTTCCGGACCCGGCTTGAACCTGAAGCTCGGCGGCGCTTTGATTTTGTTTTTCTTTGCCGACAGTTTTTGGCGGATTTTTTCCGGCGAGCATCGGATTGATTCAAGGGTGATAAAAAATCTGAAATCCGGCGTTTCCATCGAGCTTAACAAGTTTTTCAAACTTGAAAGTTTTCTGGTTTTAAAAACCGCTTTCAACCGCGCCGAAACCGCCAAAGCCGGCTCTTTGCTGTTTTTCGTTTTGAGCGAGCTTTTGTCAAAAAAACGGATTCGCAGGATCGTTCAGCGAATCGGCGTTGAGCCGTCTTTGTTTGAGAAAGAAACAGAGAAAATGATCCAGGAAACTTCAAAATCAGCCCTGGATCCGGTTTATACCGACAATCTTAAACAATCCTTGATTGATGAGCTTGAAAAAATCTACGAGCAATCTTTTAATCTGGCAATGGAGTTTAATGAAACCGTGGTCAGCCCGGAAAGCGTTTTCATTGCCGCGCTTTCGCAGAAAACTCAGGAAATGAAAGAGTTGATCTCCAAAACCGGACTGACAATCAGCGACCTGAAAAATTCGTTAATCGCGGAAAAGATCTCAAGAGAGATCGGCGCCCGTTTGCTTAAACGCCGGGCCTTAGCCTCGGGAAAAGTTGAAAAACCGACAAGAGTCAACCGTGCCTGGACCTCAAGGCCGACGCCATACCTGGATAATTTAAGCAATGACCTGACTGAGATTGCCAGAAAAGGCTGGATTGGGTTTTTAATCGGCCACCAGAATGAATACCAATCAATGACGAACATTCTTTCCCGGGAGCAGCGAAACAATGTTATTTTGGTCGGCGACGAAGAGATTGGCAAATCCGCCATGGTTGAGCACCTGGCGTTGAACATCATTAAAGACAATGTGCCAGACAAGCTGTTTGACAAAAGGCTGGTTGAGCTTGAGCTGACCAAAGTTACTTCCGGGGCCTCAACTTCGGGCGAGATCCAGGAAAGATTCAGAAAAATGATGCTTGAAGCGGTTGACGCCAAAAACATTGTTCTTTTCATCCGCGACATTCATAATCTGGCTTTGACTTCCGCTAAAAACGAGCTTGGCGGCTTTGAAGCTTTGGAGCCGATTTTGAACGCTTCCGTCATTCCGGTTGTCGGCACGACCTCGCCGAGGCTTTACCGCCAGATTATTGAACTGAACCCGAGGTTTAAAGATTTGTTTGAAACCGTGAAAGTTGAAGAATTGTCGCCGGAAGAAACCCTGAGGCTTTTGGTTTTTGAGAGCTTCATTCTGGAAAAAACCTGGAACATAGTTATTTCTTACCCGGCTTTGAAAAAAATTACGGAACTGGCGTTTCGTTATCTTCACTCAAGGCCTTTGCCGAGAGTCTCTTTGGATTTATTGCAGGAAGCTTTGGCCCAGGCTAAACAGCAAAACAAAAAAATCCTGACCCCGGAGATGGCGGTTGACCTGGTTTCCCGAAAAACCAGAATTCCGATCTCCAATGCCAAAGATTTTGAAGCTTCAACTTTATTGAATCTTGAAGCCAAGATTCATGAAAAATTAATCAATCAGGAAGAGGCCGTGAAGCTGGTGGCTTCGGCAATGAGGCAGTACCGGACCGGACTGGCGCGGGAAAAAGGCCCGATCTCCGCGTTTCTTTTTGTCGGCCCGACCGGCGTCGGCAAAACCGAACTGGCAAAAGTTTTGGCTGGGCTTTATTTCGGTTCAGAGGACAGCATGATTCGTTTTGATATGTCAGAGTATCAAACCGAAGAAAGCGTTTGGAGCTTTATTGGTTCGCCCGACGGCAAGATTGTCGGCAACTTGACGGAAAAAGCCAAACTCAATCCTTTTTCTTTGATTCTTTTTGATGAGTTTGAAAAAGCCAATCTTAAAATCCTTGAGCTGTTTTTGCCTTTGTTTGACGAAGGCAGTTTGACCGACAATCTTGGAGACAGGGTTGATTTCCGGAATACGATTATCATCTGTACTTCAAACGCCCAATCAAACTTCATTAAAAAAGAGATAGAAAAAGGACGGAGCGTGCCGGAGTTTCAGGATGAACTAAAGAACAAGCTGACCGAAGTTTTCAAGCCGGAGCTTTTGAACCGTTTTGACGGCGTCGTTGCGTTCCGGCAGTTGAGTCGCGAAGAAATAAAGAAAATCGCCAGCCTCAATTTGGAAAAACTCAAATCCCAGATTTTACAGACGCAAAAAATTAATCTGGAGTTTAGTGATGAAGTCGTTGAGCTTGTCGCTCGGCTTGGCTATGATCCGGTTTTCGGCGCCCGGCCTTTGCGTGGCGTGATTGCCAAAGAAATCAAAGACGCTTTGGCCAAAGAAATTCTTCAGGATAACTTTAAATCCGGGGACAGCGTCAAGGTTTTGACAGAGAACGAAAAAACTGTTTTTCAAAAACTTTCTTAAAAGAAAACTCAAAAACAGGCCTCCATTGACAACTGGAGTCAGCGGGTGTTTAATTATGCCGAGCCAAAAGAAAGGAGGTTTGGATGAAATACATACTTCTGGTTTTCCCGGTTTTGTGTTTGCTGACCATGATTTTTTTCGCCGGCGGGGTTGTTTATGAAACCATAACCTGTGAAAACAATCTGGCCTGCGAACTGTCCGCAACACCAACAGTCACGCCTTTTTTGCTTGAGCTGACACCGCAGCCAAAACTTATTTTTCCGACCCTGATTCCGGAAACAGGGTTTAGCCAGCTCGGCCCGGAAAACAAGGTTGACGCCAGCCCGATATTTTTCATCAGCCTGGCAATTGTTTTGATTGCCGTGCTTGATAAAATCAGGCAGCTTGCTCATCACGGATAAATCCCGCAAGAAAAACGCGGGATTTATTGTTTTGTGGTAAAATAAGCCAAGATTAAGCCAATGACAGTTGTTTCTTTTTCTCTGAAAACCGCTTCAAAGCAAAAATCGAGGTTTTTCAGCTTTGAGGTTGAAAAAAACCGGGATTTCACTGAAGTTCTTGACAAATTTCTGAAATCGCGTAGAATAAAGCTCAGCCTTATTGATTTTTTACACATAAAACTTTCCGAAGAAAGCAGTCTTTTGGACGCTTATATTATTGAAGCCTTGCTGAAAGCAAGGAAAATCGCGAGTTTTTTTGATAAACCCATCAAAGATTAATAATTAACCAAGATTATTCCAGCTGGGATTAACAAGTAAAGATTAAAGCTTTTTTGAGAAAACTCTTTTTGAAGAGAATTTTTGTTTTTCTTTGTCTGTAAGAATATGCTTGCCAAAACCAAAGTTTTTTCATCAATCCCCAAAGAAAGCCTGCCGCTGCCGAAACTTGACGAAAATCAGTTCCGGTCTTTTCGCTGGTTCATTGAAGAGGGCATTAAACAGGTTTTTTCAGAATATTCGCCGGTTAAAGACTACACCGGCAAAGACCTTGAGCTTCATTTCGGCCGCTACTGGTTTGACGAGCCAAAAACTTCGGAGCTCAAAGCCCGGCGCGATTTTCTGACTTTTGAGGCGCCCTGGAGGGTTTTGGTCAGCCTGGTCAATAAAAAAACCGGCGAAGTCAAAGAGCAGGAAATTTATCTTGGCGAGATGCCGATGATGACTTCCAAAGGAACTTTTATTGTTAACGGCGTCGAGCGTGTGGTTATCTCCCAGTTGATCCGTTCATCTGGGGTTTATTTTGTTGAAAACGCTTCAAGAGCGAAAAAACTTTTCGGCGCCAAGATTCTGCCCGGCCGCGGCTCTTGGATCGAGTTTGACACGGACATGGCCGGCACGATCGGCGTCCGGATTGACAAAAAACGCAGAATCCATGTCACCTCCCTGTTAAGAGTCTTCGGTTTGGAAACCGACCAGGAGATTTTAAAGGCTTTTGCCGGCGTTGATAAAACCGGGTACATACAAAAGACTTTGAAGGTTGATTCCGCCAAAGACGTCACCTCGGCTTATCTTGATGTTTATAAGCGTCTTCGCCCGGGCGAGATGGCGGTTTTTGAAAACGCCAAGTCTTTTCTTGACGCCATGTTTAAACGGCCGGAGCGCTACGATCTTTCCGATGTTGGCCGGTTTAAGTTCAACCAAAGACTGTTTAACGAAAACAAAGCGAAAAACTACACGCCTCAAGAAAGGCTTTTGGACAAAAAAGATTTGGTCGCGGTCGTCAAGGAAATTATCCGTTTGAACACCACTCTGGGCGCAATTCCCGACGACATCGATCACCTGGGCAACCGGAGAGTCAGGGCGGTCGGCGAAATTCTGCGCGACCGGTTAATTGTCGGCATCTCCAGAATGAGGCGGACCATCCAGGATCGGATGTCAACCATTGATTTGGCGACTTCAAATCCGGCCCAGCTGATTTTCCCGCGGCCTTTAATCAACGCCGTCAAAGACTTTTTAATGACTTCGCAGCTGTCGCATTTTACGGAACAGACCAATCCCTTGTCGCAGCTTGAACATAAAAGAACAATCTCCAGTTTGGGTCCGGGCGGTTTGAAAAGAGAACGAGCCGGGCTTGAGGTCCGCGACGTCCATCTCAGCCACTACGGCCGGATCTGCCCGGTGCAGACTCCGGAAGGCCAGAATATTGGCCTGGTTTCCCATTTTTCAAGTTATTCCAGGATTAACAAACTCGGGTTTATTGAAACTCCGTATCTTAAAGTTAAGGACGGCAAAGTTTTAACCGAGATTCATTGGATGGACGCTTATGAAGAAGAAAAATATTTGATTGCCCACGGCACGGTGGCGCGCGATGAGAAAGGATTATTGACTGAAAAAGAAGTCAAGGTCAGGAAAGGGCATGACATTTTGGTTGTTCATCTGAAAGACGTTGAGTATGTTGACGCTTCGCCGCAGCAGTTAATCTCGATTGCCACCGGGCTGATTCCGTTTTTGGAAAACACTGACGGCAACCGGGCATTGATGGGTTCAAACATGCAGCGCCAGGCCGTTCCCTGCGTCATTCCCCAGGCGCCTTTAGTCAGCACTGGTTTTGAAGAAAAAGCCGCCTACGATTCCGGCGAAATGGTGATTGCCGAAGGCGATGGTGAGGTTTTGTCGGCCGACGCTTCAAGAATTTCCATCAGATACGCCGCGCCGGAAAAAGTTGAGCGGAGTTATGAACTGAAAAAGTTTGCCATCACCAACCAGTACACCTGCATTAACCAAAAAACCATGGTCAAGAAAGGCGATAAAGTCAAAAAAGGACAGGTGATTGCCGACGGCGAATCAACGGAAAACGGCAGCCTGGCTTTGGGCCAGAACATGATGGTGGCGTTCATGCCCTGGGGCGGTTACAACTTTGAAGACGCGATTATTATCTCTGAAAAAGTCGTCAAAGAAGACATTTTTTCTTCGGTTCACATTCACGAATTCACCTGCGACGTCAGGGAAACAAAGCTCGGCGACGAACAGACAACCCCGGACATTCCAAATGTTTCCGAAGAAAGACTGAAAGACCTTGATGAAGAAGGCATTGTCCGGATCGGCGCCGAGGTCAGGGAAAATGACATTCTTGTCGGCAAGATTACGCCCCGCGGAGAAGAAGAGCTTTCTGCCGAAGAAAAGCTTTTGCGCGCGATTTTCGGCGAAAAAGCCAAAGAAGTCAAAGACAGCTCTTTGAGGCTTGAGTATGGCAGGCAGGGCCGGATTATCAGCATTAAAATCTTTTCCCGGGATCGCGGCGACAAACTGCCGCCGGGAGTAATCAAAAGGGTCCACGTTCAAGTGGCGGAGTTGAGAAAAATCATGGTCGGCGACAAGCTGGCCGGCCGCCACGGAAACAAAGGCGTGGTTTCAATCATTGTGCCGGTTGAGGACATGCCGTATCTGGCTGACGGCACGCCGATTGACGTGATTTTAAACCCTGTCGGCGTGGTCAAAAGAATGAATCTTGGTCAGATTTTGGAAACTCATCTTGGCTGGGCCGCGGCAAAACTGGGTTATCGCGCGATTACCCCGGTTTTTTCCGGCGCCCGCGAAAAAGACATTAAAGAAGAGCTGGCGAAAGCCGGCCTTCCCGAGTCAGGCCAGACAACTGTTTTTGACGGCAAAACCGGCGAGGTTTTGGGCGACAAAATCACGGTCGGCAGCATTTATCTGATGAAACTTAATCATTTGGTTGAAGATAAGATTCACATGCGCTCAATCGGCCCATATTCTTTGATTACCCAGCAGCCGCTTGGCGGCAAAGCCAGGGGCGGCGGCCAGAGATTCGGCGAGATGGAGGTTTGGGCTTTGGAAGGCTATGGCGCGGCCCATACTTTGCAGGAAATTTTGACGATTAAATCCGACGACATTTTCGGTCGGGCCTCAACTTACGAATCATTGGTCAAGGGCGAGCCAATCAGAAAACCGAACATCCCGGCGTCTTTCGTGGTTTTGGTCAACGAACTGAAGGGCATGGCCCTGGGCGTCAAGATTATTGGCGAAAAAACTTTGGCCGAGAGGCGGGCGGAAGAAGATAAACAGGATGAAGCCTGATTTTTAAAGATAAAGCGACAAACATAAAATAAAATGAGAAGTGCCATTCAACCGAACAAAATCGAAAAAAAGCAAAACCAGCAAAGCCTCTTGAGCATTGTTGATTTTGACGCTTTGAAACTTTTTTTGGCTTCGGCTGAAGATATTTTGCAGTGGTCTTACGGAGAAATCATCAAGCCGGAAACCATCAATTACCGCACCCAGCGTCCGGAAAAAGACGGCTTGTTTTCCGAAAGGATTTTCGGCCCGACGAAAGACTATGAATGCTACTGCGGCAAATATAAAAAAATGCGCTACAAGGGTGTGGTCTGCGACCGTTGCGGCGTTGAGGTCACCAACTCGATTGTCAGGCGCGAAAGAATGGGCTCCATCACTTTGGCGGCGCCGTGCTCCCACATCTGGTTTTTGAGAGGCATTCCTTCAAGGATCGGCACATTGCTTGACATTTCTCTGCCCCAGCTTGAAAAAGTCGTTTATTACACCGGCTACATCATTGTTTCGGTTGACGACGAAGCCAAGAAAAGAGTTTTGGAAGAGCTGGCGATTGAGTTTTCTTCAAAAACCAAAGCTCTGAAAAAAGAGCAGAAAGGGAAATCTTTGGAAGAAAATCTGAAAAAACTTGAGCTTTCTTACAAAAGAACAAAAGACGAAATCCAAACGATTCAAAAAGGAAGAATCCTGACTGAACTTGAATACCAGCAGATGGCGATGAAGTTCGGCCACATTTTCGAAGCGGAAACCGGTTCCGAACCAGTGAGAAAAATTTTGCAGGAGCTTGATTTGAAAAAATTATATCGCAGTCTGGCCAAAGAAATCCAGAACAAAAAATCGCTTTCCCGAAAAAAACTTTTGATCAGATTGAGGCTCGTTAAATCAGTCATTGACGCCGGCATTAAGCCCGAGTCAATGTTCTTGACGGTGCTGCCGGTGATTCCTCCGGACTTAAGGCCAATGGTTCAGCTGGACGGCGGCCGCTATGCTTCATCAGATTTAAACGACCTTTACCGCCGGATTATCAACCGCAACAACCGTTTGCGCAAATTAATCGAGATTAACTCTCCCGAGGTCATTGTCAGGAACGAAAAAAGAATGCTCCAGGAAGCCGTTGACGCTTTGATTGATAATTCGTCAAGAAAAACCCAGTCAGGTCCCCAGGCCGCCCTGGCTTCCAACCGCCGGCCGTTAAGGTCTCTGGCAGACATTTTAAAAGGCAAACAAGGCCGGTTCCGCCAGAATCTTTTGGGCAAGAGAGTTGACTACTCCGGCCGGTCAGTGATTGTCGTCGGTCCGGAACTTCACCTTGATCAGTGCGGCGTGCCGAAAAAAATGGCTCTGGAGATTTTCAAACCGTTTGTGATAAACGGTCTGGTTTCGCGCGAAATCGCTCATAACACCAAAGCCGCCTCAAGAATGATTGAAGATTACGACCCGGTTGTTTGGGAGATTTTGGAAGAAGTTATCCGCGACAAATACATGCTGCTCAATCGGGCGCCGACTCTGCACCGGCTTTCAATCCAAGCGTTCAAGCCGATTTTGATTGAGGGTTTGGCGATTCAGATTCCGCCGATGGTTTGTCAGGCGTTCAACGCGGACTTTGACGGCGACGCCATGGCCATTCACCTGCCTTTATCTGAAGAAGCCCAGCTGGAAGCCAAAGAAATCATGCTTTCAACAAACAATGTTTTGAAACCGGCGACCGGCGATCCGATTGCCGAACCTTCAAAAGACATGACTTTGGGCATTTACTGGCTGACAAGTTTTGACGACGAAAATCAGTCAGCGAAAAAGATTTTCTCTTCGTTTGAAGAAGCGGTTTACGCGCACGACGTCAAAGTCGTCGGTTTAAGAGAAAAAATAAAAATCCCGGTTGACCGTTCAAACCCGAAGTTCAGCGACATTGAAGACAAGTATCTTGAAACAACTGTCGGCCGGATTATTTTCAATCAGGTTCTTGATAAAAAAACGCAGTTCGTCAACGACAAGCTGGACAAGAAAAAAATCCAGAAAACGATTAACGAATTCATCCGCTTTCAGGGCATTGCCAAAGCCGGAGCTTTTCTTGACCAGCTGAAAAAACTCGGTTTTGTTTATTCAACGCTTTCCGGTTTGTCCTGGGGTATGGATGACCTGATTATTCCGAAAGAAAGGGATTACCTGATTAAAGAAACCAAAAAACAGATTGAAAACATCAGCGAGCAGTTTGTTCAGGGTTTGATTTCCGCCAAAGAAAAATCAGTCAAAGTCATTCAGGTCTGGACGAACACGATTTACGAGCTGAAGGGTCTGGTTTCCAAAACTTTGCCGCCGACCGGTCCGGTGCTTAATTTGATTAACTCAAAAGCCCAGGGCAATGAAGACCAGGCGCAGCAGCTGATGGTCATGAAAGGCTTGGTGACTGGTCCTTCCGGCCAGATTTACGAGATTCCGGTTGAAGGCTGCTATAAAGAAGGCCTGAACCCGTTGGATTATTTCATTTCCATTCACGGCGCCAGAAAAGGCTTGGTTGACACGGCTTTACGCACGGCTGACGCCGGTTACCTGACCAGAAGACTGGTTGACGTTGCCCAGGATGTGGTCGTTAAAGAAGAGGACTGCGGCGACGTTGTCGGCCGGTTAATCAGCAAAAAACGTTTGACCAGGGTTTTGGGTTCGGCTTTCCAGGATTTTTCCAAGATTATTTTCGGCCGCGTTTTGGTTGAAGACGTTAAGCTCGGCAACAAAATTATCGCCAGAAAAGGCGACGAGATTGACTGGTATAAAGCCAAAGAAATCGTTGATTCGGGCGTTGAACATTTAAGGGTCAGGTCTCCGCTTTACTGCAAAATAAGATTCGGGCTTTGCCGAAAATGCGTTGGTTTTGACCTTGGCCGGAACAAACTGGTTGAGCTTGGCGATGCGGTTGGCGTGGTCGCGGCTCAGTCAATCGGAGAACCAGGCACGCAGCTGACGTTAAGGACTTTCCATACCGGCGGCACAGCTTTGGCCGCGGACATCACCCAGGGTCTTCCGAGGGTTGAAGAGATTTTTGAGCTTCATTCGCCAAAAGGCAAGGCCGCTCTTTGCAAACGCGACGGCGCGGTTCATGAGATTGCGCCGGTCGGTTCAGACAGGGTGATAAAAATCAAACCGTTGGAAAAATCAACCAAGAAAAAATCCAGGAAAGAATTTGACGAATATCCGGTCAGTTCCGGGCTTAGCATTTTGGTTAAGGCCGGCGACGTCGTTAAAAAAGGACAGCCGCTTTCCGAAGGCAGTTTTGACATCAAAGAAATCCTTTTGACTTTGGGCAAGCGGTCGGCGGAAGAGTATGTTATCAAAGAGATTAAAAAGATTTATGTTTCCCAGGGGGCGGACATTGACGACCGCTGGCTTGAAGTGATTGTCAAGCTGATGTTTTCCCGGGTCCAGATTAAAGTGACCGGCGACTCAAACTTTTTGCCCGGAGAAGTGATTGATAAATCAAGATTCTTTTTGGTCAACGATGAACTGAAGAAAGCCAAGAAAAAACCGGCCAAGGCTTATCAATTGGTGATGGGCATCTCCAAAGTCGCTTTGGGCGCCGAAGGCTTTTTGTCCGCGGCGTCGTTTCAGCACACAGCCAGAGTTTTGATTGACGCGGCTTTGTCCGGCAAAGTTGATCATCTCCGCGGCCTGAAAGAAAACGTGATTATCGGAAAAATGATTCCTTCCGGCACGGGTTTTCGCGTTCAGGACCGGTCTGACGCTTCTTTGGTCAGGACTAAAAAAGCCAGGAAATAAACCTTAAAACAAAACTTGTTTTGCCGGAATTTTGCGATTTTGGTTTGTTTTGATTTGTTACTGAAGATTAGTTATTATAAATAGTGAACCGGCAAATCAATGTCTAAAAAAAGAGTAAAAACAAAAGCGAAGCTTGAGTCGTTTAAACTGCCGAAAATAAACCTGGACCTCAGTCCTTTGGTAAAAAGGATTATCCTTGGAGTTTTCTTCGCTTTTCTCGGCTGTTTGTTTTTATTTTCTTACTTCAACCTTTCCGGGCCGCTGGGCGGTTTTTTTTCCGCGGTTTTGTTTGATTTTTTCGGCCTGGGCAAGTGGCTGGTGCCGTTCGCCTTTTTCGCTTTTGCGGTTTTCTTGTTTAAACAAAATGAAGAAGACGGATTTTATCTTGGCATTGGTTTGGGAATGGTTTTAATGGTTTTGTCTTTGCTTGGTCTGGGCGATGTTTTGGAGCCGGGGCTGACCGGATTTTTTGGGAAGTTTTTTGGCTCGCTGGAAAACGTCATTGGTTTTCTGCCGAGCTTGATTGCGTTTTTGGCGCTGTTTGTCGTTGGTTTTGTGATTGATTTTTGGGAGCTGGCAGTTTCATTTTTTAACGACCGCAAAGAAAAACTGGCTCTGGCCAGGCCGGTGAAAAAAGAGATTTTGGTAAAACCGGCAGATGAGTTAAAAGAAATGGTTAAAGAAAATCCAGCCGAAGAAAGTTTTGAAGAAAAGCCGGCCAGCCAGACTTTTTTCAAACCCAAGAAATCGCGCAAGCCTTTTATTGGCGCGGCTGGCTGGGAGTTTCCGCCGCTGGATCTGCTTGAGATTGATGGCGCCAAACCGACTGTCGGAGATACCCGGGTGAGTTCGCAGATAATTCAGAGGACGCTTGAAGATTTCGGCATTCCCGTGGAAATGGGAGAAGTGAATATCGGGCCGACCGTCACGCAATACACTTTAAAACCAGCCCAGGGCATGAAGCTTTCAAGAATCGTGGCTTTGCAAAACGATCTAGCCCTGGCTTTGGCGGCTCATCCTTTGAGAATTGAAGCGCCGATTCCAGGCAAGTCTTTGGTCGGCATTGAAGTGCCGAACAAATCGCCGAGCATTGTCAGGCTAAGGACTTTACTGGAAGCTCCGGGATACACTGAGACGCAAAATCCTTTGATTTTTCCTCTTGGCCGCGATGTCATGGGCTCGGCAATTTTTACGGATATTTCCAAACTGCCTCATTTGCTGGTGGCCGGCGCCACGGGCACAGGTAAGTCTATTTTCATTCACAGCGCGATTACGTCTTTGATTTATCGCAACTCGCCGCAAAACCTGAGGTTTATTCTGATTGATCCGAAGCGGGTTGAGCTTTCAACTTATGAAAACATCCCCTATCTTTTGTCGCCGGTGATTACTGAAGGAAAAAAAGCGATTCTTGCTTTGAAGTGGGCGATTTCAGAGATGGAAAGAAGGTATGACCTGCTTTTGGCGGAGCATTCACGCGACATTTATTCTTATAACCAGAAAATCGGTCACCTCAAAGAAAAAACCCTGCCCTATATTATTATTTTCATTGATGAACTGGCTGACTTAATGGCGACTTACGGCAAAGAGCTTGAAGCCATGATTATTCGCTTGTCGCAGATGGCCAGGGCCACTGGGATTCACTTGATTGTTTCCACCCAGAGGCCGTCAGTGGAAGTAATTACCGGATTGATTAAAGCGAACATCACTGCCCGGGTCGCTTTCCAGGTCGCTTCCCAGGTTGATTCCCGGACGATTCTTGACGCGGCTGGCGCGGAAAAACTTCTGGGCCGGGGCGATTCTTTGTTTATTTCAGCGGATACCTCAAAGCCGAAAAGAATCCAGGGCCCGTTCATCTCGGAAAAAGAGTCTGAGCGCGTTGTCGCTTACCTGAAAGAAAAAGGCCAAAAACTCCTTGGCGAAGATTACGGCTATGATCCGGAACTTTCCGAGATGCTGACGCAGGATTTTTCCAGTTCGGAAGAAACACTTTTTGACGTTGGCGACGACGAGCTTTACCAGGAGGCTTACGATGTTGTGGTCAAAGCCGGCAAAGCCTCGGCGTCTTTACTGCAAAGGCATCTGCGCGTCGGCTATGCCCGGGCTGCCAGATTACTTGATCTACTTGAGGCTCGGGGAGTGGTTGGCCCGTCGCAAGGCGCCAAGCCAAGAGACGTTTTTTACGCAAAAGAAGGTTTTTCTGACCAGTCTCCGGACAGCCTGAAGCCGGAGAGCGATTTTGAAAAAGACAATCAAGATGAAGCCAACCGTTAACAATGAAGCACTTGAAGCCAAGAGCTTGGGAAAGTTTTTGCAAGATTCTCGCGAAGCCGCCGGTTTGTCGAGGATGAAGTTTTCGCAACTTTCCGGAATTTCTGAAGAGCTGATTTTTGAAATTGAATCGGATAATTTCAAAAGAGTCAGTTCAATGCCGTATCTCAAAGGCATTCTGAAAAAATATTCCCGGTTCGCCGAGATTGATTATTCTGAACTGGCAAAAGCGGTTCAAGGTTTTAAAACTTCGGGCAACCAGGATTATTTGCCGCAAAACCGATTTGCTTCAAAAACCTCGTTCAAGCTGGCGGAGTTTAATCCCGGGCTCTTGGTTTTGCTGGCTTTGGTTTTTTATCTGGGTTACCAGTTTATTGCGTTGGTTCTGCCGCCAAAGATTGTTCTTAACGAGATTAACGACACCAGTATTTTCAGCAATCTTTCGGTTTCCGGCAGGGTTTCCGGAAAAGTCAAAGATTTTTTCATTAACAGCGAGCCGACCAGTTTGGAAAAAGGAAGTTTCAGCAAAGACATTTTCTTGAACTCGGAGATAAATATCATTGAGTTCAAAGCGACCAATTTTTTCGGCCAGGAAGCCGTCGTCAGAAAAATGGTGATAAAGAAGAGCGAATAACTTTGCTCACTCGCATAAACTTCAACTGAATAAAAATTAATCTTCGCTCATAACAATAAAAATGACATCCCCCTACGTTTCGCTGCGAGGACGCCTGTCATTTTTATTTATTCGCTCAGAAATTTTAAATTCAGTTTCAGAATGCTCTTGAGCAAAGGCAATTCGCTTCAGACGGGAGAGCAATGAGAACAGAAAAACCCCGACGTAACGTCGGGGCTATCATTGGCTGTTTTGTTACAGCTCTTTAAAAGGGCCAGAGCAGGAAGCGGCGCTCGATATAGTTTGTCCCGTTCCATTTCCCATCATCGTAAGGATAGATGCTGGAGTCAGAAAGGAAGCGAGACACTTCCATCAAATCCCCATCTCTGAATTTCTTTATTCCTTTTACGCACCAGTCTTTTCCATCTTTGAACGGCCAAGAGGTGAGGGTAAAAGAGAATTTCCCGCCAAGATCTGTCATGATAACTTTTCTTCCTGGCCAGAGACCAAAGCGGCTGCGGATCTGTTTAAATCCGAACCAGGGTCTTCTTGAAACAATGTATTCAGGAACTCTTTTCACGAAGAGCCTCGAAAGTTTCATTGATACCTCCTTTTTATTTATCTGATTATGAAACTCGCGTCCTAAGAGAACGGGTGTTTAAATATAACATTCATTGTCCCCTGTGTCAAGCTAGAGCAAAGCCTGGATTGTTTTCTGCTATAATTAAATTGACTACTTTAAGTTAATTAGAATAATTTTTCTTAACTCATGCCCAAGAAACTCTCAAAATCTTCTGAAGCCAAAGACTTGAAAACAAAAGCTTTGGAAGAGCTGGTCAAAGACATTCAATCCAGGTACGGCGATGGCGCGATTATGAAGTTGGGAGAGGTTGGCAAAGTTGATGTTGATGCGATTCCGACAGGCTCGATTTCCCTGGATATTGCTCTGGGAGTCGGCGGCGTGCCTAAAGGCAGGCTGATTGAAGTGTTTGGGCCGGAGTCTTCCGGCAAAACCACTTTGGCTTTGCATATGGTTGCTCAGGCGCAGAAACGGGGCGGCCGGGCAGCATTTATTGACGCTGAGCACGGACTTGATCCGGAGTACGCCAAAAAAATCGGGGTCAGGATTGACGATTTGTTGATTTCCCAGCCGGATAACGGCGAGCAAGCTTTGGAAATTGTTGAGAGCCTGGTCAAGACCGGCGCTCTGGATATTATTGTGATTGATTCAGTGGCGGCGTTGACGCCGCAAGCGGAGATTGAGGGCGCGATGGCTGACCAGTTTATTGGTTTGCAAGCTAGGCTGATGTCTCACGCGTTGAGAAAACTGACCGCGATTGTCGCCAAAACCAAAACCGTGATTGTGTTTATCAATCAAATCAGGATGCAGATTGGCACTTACGGTAATCCGGAAACCACGCCCGGCGGCAAAGCTTTGAAGTTTTATTCTTCAGTTAGAATTGAGGTCAGGCGGTCGGCGCAGATTAAAAAAGGCGACGAGATTGTCGGCAATCGGGTTAAAGCCAAGGTTGTCAAAAACAAAGTCGCGGCGCCGTTCAAAACCGCGGAGTTTGACATTATGTATAACGAAGGCATTTCTTATCTGGCGGATTTGATAAATACCGGCGTCAAGTACGGCATTGTCAGCCGCGCCGGCGCGAGCTACTCTTTTGGTCCGCAAAAGCTCGGCACGGGCATTGAAGCGTCAAAAACTTTTTTAAGAGAGCATCCGGAGATTGTCAAAACAATTGTTGAAAAAATCATGGAACCGGGCGCCCGAACCAGGCAGGCTGATCTGGAAACCGACCTTTCGGAAACAGAATAAAAACAACCAAGATGAATTTAAAAGAAGTCTCGCTTTGTGAGACTTCTTTTAAGGTGCGTAAACAATCCTCCCTATGACGACGTTCTGATAGCCTTGTTTAACCAAAGCCTTCTTAATTGCCAGTTTTTTGCCAGGGCTTGGCAGTTGAACTGAAACTTTTTGAAGGCTTGGCCGTAAAAATTCCGGCCGGCCGCTATCTTCACTGACGGTTTTTTCGCCGAACTCCAAGACTTGCACCGCAAGACAATTTTTCCCGCCTTTAGCAACAATCACCAAGTCTTTGGCGAACTCAAATTTTTGGGGAATCGAAACCAAGCCGCAACCTTCAATGTAAATAAAGGCTTTCATGGCAAGCCTCCTTTCTTTGGTCTGTTTAAAATACCACAAAAACAGAAAAATGCCAACTCTGGATTTATCCGAGTGTTTATGCTAAAATTGTTGCGTTATGGAATATGAAATTTGTTTTTGGCTGAAAGATCTGGGCACAGACAGCCTGCCTCTTGAAGACCAAGAAAAAATCAGGCAAGCAATTCTTAATTCGGGCGGCTCAATTCTTACGGAAAAAACTCTGGAAAAGCGGAGCCTGGCTTATCCGATAAAAAAGCAAAAGACCGGTTTTTGGGGCGAACTTCAGTTTTCCGGCGCTTCAACCAGCGTTGAAGGAGTCAGAAAAGCTTTGCAGTACGAGCCGAATATTTTGAGAAAAATGATTTTTGAGCTGAAAAAGCCGAAAAAAATCAGAAAACTCAGGACTTTGACAAGAAAAATCGAGTCTTTCCAGAAAGAGCCGCGTCAGGAAGAAAGAGTTCAGGTTTCAGAAGAAGTCCTGGACACGAAACTAAAAGAAATTTTAGACAATGAATCCCGTTAGAAATTCAAATACAAACAAGCGAGTCTTTTTTATAATAAAGGCGAAGCCGACTGTCGTCTCGGTTTCTGCGAATAAACAATTAACTTTCTCAAATTTCTAACGGGATGAATCTTAATAAAGTTTTTTTAATCGGCCGCGTCGTCAAAGAGATTGAGCTGAGAACCACGCCGCAAGGTCAGTCAGTCGCCAGTTTTCCTTTGGCGACCAACCGCGTTTGGAACGATAAAATGGGGCAGAAGCAGGAAGAAACCGAGTTTCACAACGTGGTTGTCTGGGGCAGGCAAGCCGAGATCTGCAAGCAATATGTCCAAAAAGGAAAACTTTTGATGATTGAAGGCAGGATAAAAACCCGGTCTTGGGACGCGCCGTCAGGCGAAAGAAAATACCGGACAGAGGTCATTGCCGAAAGAGTCCAGTTTGGACCGAAAGCCGGCGGTTTTGAGCAGGACAGTTTTGCCGGCTCAAAAAACGAGTTTTCCCAGGAACTGCCAAAATCCAGCCAGGAAGATATCCCGGTGATTGATCTGCCGGAAGACGGGCCAGTGGAAGACAATCCGCCGTTTTAATTTTTAATGAAAAACCTTAAACAACAATGTTATTTTTGCGGCCGCAATGAGGTCAACTGGAAAGACGCTGAAACCCTTCGCCGTTTTGTCGCGGTTTCGATGAAGATTAAACCAAGGACAAAAACCGGGCTTTGCGCCAAACACCAAAGAGACTTGTCGCAAGCAGTCAAGCGCGCCAAGCAAATGGCTTTAATGCCGTATTTGTCGGCCTAAAACGTGGAATCCAAAAAAGAGCTTTTTAAAAGGCTCTTTTTTGCTGTGTCTCAAAACCATCAGGTTATCCACAAAAGCTTAACTTGACAATCAGCCGAAAACTGTAAAAATATAAGCAGAGCAAGTTCTTTACATGCGCCGTGAGGGTTAGCTCAAAATGACGCTCTTATTGTTTTGAGCTAACCCTTTAAAGAAATTCAACGGGCCAGCGGAGGCACCAGGATTTCAGAGGATGAAAAACTTAAATCCGTATCATATCAAAGTGCAGCCTTCCGCGTGATGGCTGTATCAGATATCATTTAAACTTGATGGCTTATGCCATCATGCCTAATCCCGGCGTTTGCCGGTAAAAGACTTTGGGCCTCGGCGCCGGTCGCAAGACTCTCGCCGAGGACAAAACCATATCAGCCCTGACTATGTCAGGGCTGCTTTTGTTTTTTAAGTTGATGTTTGTAAAGCCAAATCCGTCAGCTGACGGAGAAAAATGGCGCGGGTGACCCTTCGATAAACTCAGGGCGAGCATTGCTAAAAATAAAGTATTAAAAACCAGACACTTTTTGGTGCTTGCAGTGAGCTTGTCGAACTGCGCGGGTGACCGGATTTGAACCGGCGTTCTCTGCCGTGACAGGGCAGCGCTTTAGACCAGACTGAGCTACACCCGCATCTTTAAATATTTTCGCCTATCACCTGGTTTAGGTGAAAACTTCTGTTTTTGGGATGCTCGCCCGCCAAATCCGTCAGCTGACGGAGGCGGCGGGAGCTACACCCGTAAAGTATTTGTATTTTATCGGAAAACCGTTCTTTTGACAATCAACTTAATTGTCAAAAACTTATGGAAATTACTTGGTTTTTTGGTAAAATGAGTGCGCGCTACACAGAAGAAAAGCCAGGGTAGCTCAGATGGTTAGAGCGCGGCACTCATAACGCCGAGGTCGAGAGTCCGATTCTCTCCCCTGGCACTAGTAAGGAAATTTGGAATACCTATCATTGGTGGTAGATATTCTTCCATAGGCACAATCACTTTAGTCCGGTTGATTTATCCATCAGAATAAATCAGCCGCTTTTTTCGGTAATTATGAAAAAATGCTGAAACGGGAAGAAATAGCCGTTTTTATCTTGATATTTTTCGCTAAGTATTTTCCCTAACCGTAAGTGATTTTCGAGGAATTTTTCTTTTTTTTCAGGTTTTCCGTCGCTGGCGACGAACGAAAGCGCCTGAATCATATCTTCCAAATTGTCTGTTTTTACCCGGGTAATAACTTTCCGCGTTTTCACTTTGCCAAGAGAAGCCAGGAGTTCAATAATCTGGTTAAAGCCAATGCGATTGTGGTCTTCATGGCTTTCACCCAGGTCTTTCATGAGCCGCGTCCAGTCATCCTCTTGGCCGCGGTAAGTGATGATAAGGAGGACCCCGCGCGATTTAACTGATTTCCACGCTTCTTTAATAAACGGTTCGAATGAATCTTTTTCGTACGAAATAGAATGAGAGGCAAGTGCCATGTCAAAAGCGCCCGGGATTTCTAAGGGAAAAACACCTTCAATAACTTCAAGTTTGGCTTCGCGCAGCTTTGTCGCAAAACCCTTGTTTGATTCAATTGCAAGATAATTTTCAACTTTTTTTGAAAGGGGAACGCTCAACAAACCGTTGCCCGCTCCGATGTCCAACAATGATTTGGCCCCGTATTTTTCTATTTCTTTAGAAATTTCTTCTAATAAAATCTGCTTTTCATCCGTATGGGCAAGAAATTTTTCGAAATCATTTTTATAATTGTCTATCATTATTTTTTAGGCAGGTTTTACGGCTGTCTTATTCTTTCAAAAGCGCGTTTTGATTGTAAATATTTGACGGGTTCCACAAATACCAGCCAACGCCAAGCCCGTTGTCGTAAACTGCCTGAATCTCTTTTCTGACCATTTCCGGCGTATAGTCTGCGCCAAGATTAAAAACCTGAAGCCATGGCCTGATCTCGGCCAGCTTGGTGTTTTTCGGCAGTCTTGAGATTTTAATGTAAGGCAGGCTGGTTGTGGCCGTGCTCGTCGCCTGGTTGAGTTCAAAATCAAGCTTGCTTCTTCTGGCAATGGCTTTTTCCATTGAGTAGTCAATCACTTCATAAGGATAAGCCGCCGGATTTTTGTATTTGAGAAATCCCGAAGCGTAGTGCGACGGATAAACCATCGGCGAAACATAATCAAAATAAGGGAAAGCGTATTCAATCACCTGGCCGATGCCAAGGTCGTCGGTGTTGATGGTTGATAAGCCGAACAAATCAACGGAAAGTTTGGCGCCTCTGTCTTTCAAGTTTTCGTGGAGATATGCAAAAAATTCCTGAAGCTGCTCGGCTTTGGTTTTTTCCGAAGTCTTGTAAAAAGAATACTCAAGCTGGTTGATTGCGCCGTCAGAAGGGAAGCGGATGTAATCAAAATTGACTTCGTCAACTCCCAGGCGGATGGCTTCACGGGCGATCTCAATATTGTAGTCCCAGACATATTTTGAGCCCGGGTCAACCCAAGCAAGATTTTTGTTGTCGCGCCAGATTTTGCCGGTTAAGCTGTTTTTCACGGCATACTCTGGCCGGCGTTCAGCCAGAAAAAGATCCTGGAAAACCGCGATTCTGACCGCGACATAAATGTTTTCTTGATGAAGTTTTTTCACCAGTTCGCCGAAGTTTTTGATTCTTGGGTCGATGGACCCGATATTTCTTATCAGCTCGCTTTCAGTTTCAAAAAAAACCTTGCCAAGATAATCTTTGACGTCAATGACGACGCCGTTAATTTCCGTGGTTTTCGCCAGACCAATAATCTCCTGGATTTTTTTCGGGTTTCCGGCAGACCAGCCGGTCAGATAAACCGCTTTGACGGTTTTGGGCGCTGGGTCAAGCTGGAGTTTTTGCGGTTCGATTGAGGGTTGGACCTGGTCGGCAATCCGGGAAACCAGGCTGTTGGAAAAAATAAAGTCGTTTTTCAGCGCCGCCAAGCCCAGAAAGACTATGCCGGCGCAGGCCCAGATAAAAAACTTGTTTTCCGAGAGCTTATTGAGGTTATTCATAAAAAGTTTTTATCCTGGAAATTATCTCCTCAACGTCTTTGAAGTTGTTGTTTGAACCAAGGACAATAATCGCCACCGGCCGCTTTTCGTTTTTCAGCTCAAGCTCAAAAACAGAGACAATTGTCTGCTCGCTGGCTTTGGTCAGTCCGATTTTGCCGCCGACAAATTGTTTCCAGATTGATGAGCTATTTCCTGGCTTGTTGAAGTTTGATAAATAGCTGAACTTCGGCGCACCGTAGACTGAGGTATCAATAGAGTTGTTGGTGAGGCTTAACACGAACTGGCGGTTGAAATAAAGGTATTTTGCCAGGGAAAACAGGTTTTTGGCGCTGGCCGCGGAAACCGGGCTGATGCCCGAAGAATCGGCAAACACCGTTGACTCCATATCTAAAGATTCGGCTTTTTTGTTCATCAGCTCAACAAACATTTGCGGGCCGAGAAAATAACTTAAAGCCTGGGCCGCTTCGTTTGACGATTCAGTCATCAAAGGGAAAAGCAGGTCGTAGGCTTTGTAGGTTTGTCCGATCTTCAGCCGCGGTACCGAGGTCGGTGCGAGCATTGCCTGGGTGACCTCGATTTCTTTTTCAAGATTAACGTACTCCGTGGCAATGACAGCGGTCATCAGTTTTGTCAGCGAAGCAATCGGCAGAACCGAGCTGGAATTTTTTTCAAAGAAAACAAAGTTGTTTTTCAGGTCGGCGGCCAAGTAAGACTGGGCGGAAACTTTCGGCGCCTGGACTTCATGGACGAATCCGTCTTTCTGGAAATCTTTTTCAAAAACCAAAACCGGGATGCCGAGACTGCTCAGCTCAAAAATTTCCCGGGCGTCTTTGGTCAAAAGTTTAATGCAGCCGCCGGTGTAGTTCAGATTGGTTTCCCGGCCGTCCGGATAATAAGGCACGCCGTGGATGAAAAAGTTTCCCTGGAACTGCATTGAATACGGCATGTAAACCTGGCCGATTGAGGAAAAATGAACTTTTTCTTTGGTTTCAATTTTGTAGATTCCGGCCGGCGTTTCCCACCAGGAACCATCCAGGCCCTTGCCGATGATTTTGAATTTTTTTGTTTCCTGGCCCCGGTCAAAAAACTTCAACTCCATTTCTGACAGATTGGCTTCAATAAAGCTGGCTTTATCAGAGATTAACTGGTTTTTGATGCGCAGAAAAAAACTTTCTTCACTCATCTTTGGCAAAGAACCGTATTCCAGGTTGAAAATGGAGCTCGGTTTTTCACTGTCAACCAGGTAAAGCTGGTACTGGTAGATTTTGTTCCGGAAAACGAAAAACAAACCAGCGCTCAGGGCACTGACCATTAAAATCACCAGAAAAGCCGCGGAAAAAGGAATTTGTTTTTGGAGGAATTTTTTCAACATTTATTCAATCATAGCAAAAAAATCTGCGTATCACAAAACTACGCTCCCGCAGAGCGGGAGCGTAGTCACATACGATTGGAGCTGTTCTCTTGGCTGCTTGCGCAACTAATTGAACGGCACTCACTAAAAGGCATTATAGCACGGTTTTTAAGGAAAGTCAATCTTTCAGACAATTTGGGGTGGGACTGACCAATCAAAGCTGTTTGCTTGAATCCCTGCTGGAAGTTTACTCCTATCGTATGATTTTAGTGAGTGCTGTCCAGCAGGGGTTGAAGCAAGCAGGCGTTTTTATCCCGAGTTAACTCATTATAAATAAAAGCTTAAAACAAAGCAATTCTTTCCGACCTCTTAAAATCTAACCCCAAAAACGTCAACCAACCTCTTTTTCCGGGCGGTTTTTTGATTTCTTTGATTGTGGTTTGCGGTTTTGATTTTTAACCATCAAGAAAGTCATGTTTTTTGAAACTCAACCGTTCTCTTGATTTAAACTTTTTTGAAAAAATCTTTAAAAAAAAGTTATCCACAGTTGTCAAAGATGATTTATATCTTTAAAATTAAGATATAAGTTATTAATTCGGTTCCCAAGTTTGTCAGTGGTAAACGTTCAGTCTTCGCAAGGCGGGATCGGTCGGCGTTTATCAATTAAAAAATTCAAAACCATGCCCGTAAGAAGAAGAAAAGCGGCGGCGAAAAAAGCGGCGCCAAAAAGAAGGCGCCCGGCCAAGAAAGCCGCGAAAAAGGCAGCCCCGAAAAGAAGAAGAAAAGCTGCCAAGAGAAGATAGTTTCAGCACTTAACCCAGTCCCGGAAATCGGGACTGGGTTTTGCTTTGGTTGCGAAAGCCCGTTTTTTAGGCTAAAATCTTGGTATGAATCCCGTTAGAAGTAATCGTTATTCTTTGATATGTTATTAGCAAAACAAACAAAAACTTTATTCGAATGTTCAATTAAACGGTCATTCCGGAACTTCTAACGGGATGAAACTTCAAATTTCAAGCAATGATTTTACGCTCACGTCGCAGATCCGCAGCTACCTGAACTTAAAGCTTGAAAAGATTGAAAAGTTCGCCAAAAGGTTCGGCAAAAACTTTTTATTTAACGTCTCCATCTCAAGAATCTCCCATCGCCGCGAAGGCGAAAGACTGGAGCTGGTTTTGAACCTTTACCTGCCGGCAAAAATAATCCGCAGCCAGGAAAAAGGCGAGGATGTTTACGCCTTGATTGATGTGGTTGAATCAGAGATTTTGAGGCAGCTGAAAACCGAAAAAGAAAAATCTTTGGTTGGGTCAAGGGACAAGGCTCGCCGGCTGAAAGAATCCAAATAAGTGCTGAAAGTTTTCAAAACAATTTTTAAAGACGCAAATCAAAAAGCGATTGAAAAGCTCTTGCCTTTGGTTAAGTCGGTTAATGAACTGGAAAAAGATTTTTCTTCGCTTGATGCCAAAGCGATTCAGGCAAAAAGCCTTGAGTTGAAGGCAAGGGCGGAAAACGAATCTCTGGAAACGCTCATGCCGGAAGCTTTTGCTTTGGTCAGGGAAGCCGCCAAAAGAACTTTGAACCAGAGACATTTTGATTCGCAGATTGTCGGCGGCGCGGTTTTGAGCCAGGGGAAGATTGCGGAAATGAAAACCGGCGAAGGCAAAACTTTGGCCGCGACCCTGCCGGCTTATCTTCACGGCCTGACCGGCAAGGGCGTTCATATCATTACGGTCAATGATTATCTGGCTCAGCGTGACACGGTTTGGATGGGACAGATCTATCACTTCTTGGGACTCAAAGTCGGCTGCTTGATCCATGAAAACTCTTTTTTGTACGACCCCGAGTGGAAGAGCGAACCCCAGGAAGACAGGCAAAGAGATAGCTTGGGCAGCTTCAAAGTTTTTCACGATTTTTTGAGGCCGGTTTCAAGAAGAGAAGTTTATCAGGCCGAGATTGTCTATGGCACCAACCATCAGTTCGGTTTTGATTACCTCAGAGACAATTTGGTTTACCGGAAAGACGACCTGGCCCAGCGCGAGCTTTATTTTGCGATTATTGACGAAGTTGACAGTATTTTGATTGACGAAGCCCGAACGCCTTTGATTATTGCTTCGCCCGACATGGACGCCGCCAAGATTTATCGGGAGTTTGCCTTGGCGGTTCCCCGCTTGAACGCGGAAAAAGACGTTGAGATTGACGAAAAAAAGCACTCTGTGTTTTTGACGGATTCCGGGATTGAAAGAATCAAAGATCTTTTTGGCCGGGATATTTACGAAGACAATAATCTGGTTTTGGTTCACCACCTTGAAGAGTCTTTGAAAGCTTATTTTTTGTTCAAGCGGGACAAAAATTACGTTGTCAAAGACGGCGAAGTCGTCATTGTCGACGAGTTCACCGGCAGGTTGATGCACGGCCGGAGGTATTCGGGCGGCCTGCACCAAGCGATTGAAGCCAAAGAAGGCTTGCGCGTCCAGGAAGAGTCACGGACCTCAGCAACCATCACGATTCAGAATTACTTCAGGATGTATCAGATTCTTTCCGGCATGACCGGCACGGCCCTGACCTCAAGTGAAGAGTTTGCCAAGGTTTATTTTCTGGATGTTTTGCCGATTCCGCCGAATAAGCCTTTGGTCAGGAAGGATTTTTCCGACAAGATTTTTGTCACGGAAAAAGCGAAGTTTGACTGGCTGGTAAAAGAAGTTAAAGACAAGCATGAAAAAGGCCAGCCGGTTTTAATCGGCACGGTTTCGATTGAAAAAAACGAGCATCTGTCAGCTTTGCTCAAAAGACAGGGTGTCTCTCATAATGTTTTAAACGCCAAGCAGCACGAAAAAGAAGCCGAGGTGATTGCCCAAGCCGGCAAAAAAGGCGCAGTCACGGTGGCGACGAACATGGCTGGCCGCGGCGTGGACATTATCCTGGGCGGCAATCCTTCAACCGCCGAAGAATCAGATTTGATAAAAAGTCTTGGCGGACTTCACGTCATTGGCACGGAAAGGCACGAAGCCAGAAGAATTGACAATCAGCTCCGCGGGCGTTCCGGCCGCCAAGGCGATCCGGGTTCAACCTCTTTTTTTGTTTCTTTGGAAGACGACTTGATGAGAATCTTCGGTTCGGACAAAATCCGCGGTTTGATTCAGAGATTAAAGCTTCCTGAAGACCAGCCGATTGAAAGCGAGTTTGTTTCCAAGGCGCTTGATTCAGCCCAGCAAAAGGTTGAAGGCGCGAACTTTGACACCAGAAAATACATTCTTGAATATGACGATGTTTTGAACAAGCAAAGAGATGCCATTTACCGGAAGCGAAAAGAGATTTTGGCGGCCGATAGCGGAAAGCTGAAGGAAATTATGAAAAAAACCATTGACGAAGCTCTTGAGCTGTTTATTTCAAGCCGGGTTCGCGAAACTTTTGACAAAGATGCGGTTTGGCGTGAACTTGATTCATTGACTAATCTGTCACAAAGTCTGAAAAACGAGTTTGATTCTCCCGAAAGTCTGAAACAATCGGTCGCCAAGTTTTTCTTTGAAAAAACCGAGATGAAAGACCCGGAGTTTTTGAGAGTCGGACTGCTCCAGATTATGGACATTCTTTGGACAGACCACCTTGAGGCAATGGAACACTTAACCGACACCGTCAGGTTGAGAAATTACGCTCAGCATCAGCCAATCTCTGAATACAAGCATGAAGGCCATAAAATGTTCAAAGAGCTTCTGGACAATTTTTCCTGGAACATTTTTTTGAGCTTGGGAAGGCTTATCAGCGCTGAATCAAACAATGAATCCCGTTAGAAGTAATCGTTATTCTTTGATATGTTATTAGCAAAACAAACAAAAACTTTATTCGAATGTTCAATTAAACGGTCATTCCGGAACTTCTAACGGGATGAAGATAAAAATTGAAAAATTTGAAGGGCCGCTGGATCTTTTGCTTGAGCTGATTGAACAGCAAAAACTTGATATCTGCGAAGTGGCTTTGGCCGAGGTCACTGACCAATATCTGGAAATTATCAGCCAGCAGGAGTTTAGCCCGAACGAGCTGGCGGATTTTTTGGTTGTTGCTTCGCGCCTGCTTTTGATAAAATCAAAAACACTTTTGCCGATGCTTGATCTGACCGAGGAAGAGGAAGCGGAGATAAAAGACCTGGAAAACGCGATGCAAGAGTATCGGCGGTATAAAAATCAGGCCAAAATCGTCAAAGAGATTTTGGCAAACAAGAGCCGCATTTTTACCAGAGAGCTTTGGCAGGGCCGGGAGCCGGTTTTTTCACCGCCCAAGCGCCTGGACCTGGAAAGCCTGGTTGAGGCTTTTAAAAAGCTGTCTTTGTCCTTGGAAAAGTTTTTGCTTCCGAAAGTGTCCGGTTATCTTGAACGGGTGGTTTCGGTTGAAGAAAGAATCAAAGAAATTATTCTGAAAATCGAGTCGCGGGCCGTTTTGAGCTTTAATACGCTTGCCGGCGGTTCAATGAAAAAGATTGACGTGATTATCAATTTTCTGGCGGTTTTGTTCCTGTTCCGCGAAAAAAACATCATGCTCTCGCAGGCTAAAGATTTTGGTGAAATAAAAATAATGAAACTCCACCAGCCATGACCGACGAAGAAAAACAAAAACGAATTTCAATCCTTGAATCAATTCTTTTTGCTTACGGCGAGCCGTTAGCCGTGAAAAAACTCGGCGAATTAATGAATCTTTCGGAAGTCGCGCTCAAAGAGCTGATTTCCGAATATCATGATAAAATTTCAAATAACCCGAGTTCGGGTTTGGTTTTGCTCAGAACCGAGACAGAGATCCAGCTTGGCGCCAGACCGGAAAATCATCCTTACCTGGAAAAGTTTTTGGGTCAGGACACCGAAGAAGACCTGACGCCTTCAAGCCTTGAGGTTTTGACGATTATTCTTTATCGGGCGCCGATTTCGCGTCCGGAAATTGATTTTATCCGCGGCGTCAACTCCAGTTATATTTTAAGGTCTTTGCTGATGAGGGGCTTGGTCCAAAGAGAAAAGTCGGGTCTGTCGTTTTTGTACCAGCCGTCTTTTGAACTTTTGAAGCTGCTTGGTTTGGCAAATCAAAAAGATTTGCCGGAGTTTGAAACACTGAACCAACGCTTGGTTGATTTAATCAAACAAACAGACAATGGAGAGGGACAACTTTAAATATCTTCTGGGAATCGGTTTTTTCCTTTTTTCCATTTTTGCCGGCGTTTTTTATCTTGGCGTCCGGCCGGTAAACCAGGCGCCGCCGCCGCCGAGCTTTTCTTTTTCGAGCCCAAAACCCAAATATCCTTTGGTGACTTACTTGCCGCTGAACTTTTTCCCGGCATCAATCAGCGGCTTGTCTGCGGCTCCGGAAATCAGCGCTGAATCAGGGCTTTTGTACGACCTGACCAACAAGAAAACGCTTTTTGCCAAGGAGCCGGAGAAAAAACTGCTGATTGCTTCTTTGACCAAGCTGATGACGGCTTTGGTCGCTTCGGAAAACGTCACTGACAAAAAACAGAGGTTTTTCGTTTTTGAAGAAGACCTGAAGCTTGAAAATCCTTACCCAGACTTGAGAGACGGGGACAACTTCAGCCTTGAAGAAGCTTTTTATTTCATCTTGATTCGTTCGGACAATGTTTTAGCCCAGGCTTTGGCAAAAGCGGTTTTTCCGGAAGGGAGCAAGTTTTTTGTTTTTGAGATGAATAAAAAAGCCCAGGAGCTGAAAATGAACAACACGCTTTTTTACGATCCGGTTGGCCTGTCCAACAACCTGTCAACAACCATGGATTTGAAAAACTTAACCGAAGCGATTTTGAAATCAAACCAGGAGGTTTTTTTGATTTCCAAAATCAGCGAAATTAAGATTCTTTCTCCGGACAACAAAGTTTTTAACCTGAAAAACACAAACACTCTGGTTTCAAGGATTCCGGGAATTTTCGGTTCAAAAACCGGCTTTACCCCGGAAGCTTCGGGCAGTCTTTTGGTGGTGTTCAAAGACGACAAAAAAATGGTTTTGAGCGTGGTTCTCGGTTCGCAAGACCGGTTCGGCGATACCATGGGCCTGATTAACTGGTACTGGAAAAACCGGAATTAAATCAATGTCAAAAATCGTTTTCACTGCTTTTGCCCGGGAGAATTTTTATCTTCGCGAGTACATCACCAAGTTTGTTTTGGAAAAAAACCACACCCCGCTTTCGGCTTTTATGATGTTTTCTTATTTTTTGATGGACAGCATTGAAAGACAAAGATTGATTGAAGCCAACAACAGCCTGGTGAAAATCTCTGACGAAGTCTGGGTTTTTGGTAAAATATCTCCAGGCGTCGCCGAAGAGATTGCTTTGGCGAAATCGCTGTCTTTAAAAGTGAAATATTTTTCCATCGTCGCTTTGAACGATATTTCTTCGGAGATTCGTTTTGAAGAAACCGAAATTTGCGAAAACTTAGAAAGATAAATTTATGACAGAAATCATCCAAGTCGTCAGGTTCTTGACCGTTTCCGTTTTGTCTTTTGCCGTCGGCATGTTTCTGGTTTTGCCGGTGGAGAAATTGATCAAAAAACTCAACACCCGGAAAGTCATTGCCAAAGAAGGCGCGCCGATTTTCAACCGGCTGCACGCTTCAAAAGAAGGCACGCCAGTCATGGCCGGGGTGATTATCTGGGGCACTGTGGTGATTGTTTCTTTGCTTTTTTTCAGCCTTTCGCAAATCTTTGACGGCTTCTGGGGCAACCTCAACTTTTTGTCCCGGTCGCAAACCTATCTGCCTCTGGCGGCTATGGTTTTGGCGGCTTTGGTCGGCGCGGCGGACGACATTGCCGGCATTGTCAAATTCCGCGGCAAAAACGGTTTCAGTATGAAAGAAAGAATTTTGCTTTTCGGCGTTGTCGCTTTGCTCGGCGCCTGGTGGTTTGCCGCCAAGCTGAACTGGGATGTTTTGCACCTGCCTTTTCTGGGCGAGGTTTATATCGGCATTTTCTGGTACGCTTTGTTTTTCATTTTTGTCGTTGTGGCGACATCTTTTTCTCTGGACCTGACCAATGGTCTGGACGGCTTGGCTGAAGGCGTGGCTTTGATTGCGCTGTCTTGCCTGGCAGTCGTGGCGTTTGCCAACCAAAGGTATGACTTGGCAATGTTTTCCGGCAGTTTAATCGGCGCTTTGATTGCTTTTTTGTGGTTTAACATTTATCCGGCAAGGTTTTTTATGGGCGACACCGGCGCCATGTCTTTGGGTGTAGCGATTGCCATCATTTCGCTTCTGACCAACTCCGTGTTTCTTTTGCCGTTTTTCGCTTTTATTCTGGTGGTTGAGTCTTTATCCGACATTATTCAGCTGGTTTCAAAAAAGTTTTTCAAGAAGAAAGTTTTCATCTCGGCGCCGATTCACCATCATTTTGAAGCCAAAGGCTGGCTTGAGCCGCAGATTACCATGCGCTTTTGGATTGTTTCGGCAATTGCCGCGAGCCTTGGCTTGATGATATTTTTCCTGGACAAGTTTTTGCTGAATTAGGGGCAGGGTTGACCCTGTAGTGTATTTTCGGCTGCGCCTTTGGCGCATTGCTGGAAGTTGCCCGCCTGCAGGAGTTATCGCACCAGCGATTGCGGGCAGGCCGAAAATCTACTACGGGGTTGACAAAGTTTCAGGATTTGATAAATTGAATCAAGACAAACAAATGAGTCGATCTTCAGTTCAAAATTACTCCCTCAGAACAATTTTGGCGGCAACAATTACCTGCCTCAACTTTGTATTTGTTGCTTTTAATCGGCCGGGAGTAAAGACAATGAGTTTTAGCTAAAGCGTAGTTTCAAGAAAAGTCTTCAACCTCCGGCAAAAACCGGAGGTTTTTGGTTCTGAAAGAACCAAAACAGTTCTTTAAAACAAATTGCGGTTCGCGAGTTGATTAGCTCTTAAATCCCAGCAATAAAGAGTTAGTCAACTCGCGGGCCGTAAAATCCCAAACTGCGGCCGATTCAATTCTTTTCGGAGGTGTGTGATGTCTGTTGATTTTGGTTGTTTCAAGAAAAAGGGGAAACAGAGAGCTGCGCGCGGCCCTGGCCGTCACAGCAAGCTGAATGGTGAGCGCGCCGGCGGCGGCGGACACAAGCTCAAAAGGCTGTTTTGGAAGAAAAAGAATTCGAATCAATAAGGAGGGAATCGGGGATCCGTCAACTGGCGGATTCCCCCTTGGAAAACGGTTATTTCATTGAAACAGCCGGCTTCCAGGGAGTTTGGTTGCACCTGGCTTAGTAAAACCAAAAGTTCTTTTCACAATATAAAAAGGAGTCAGAGATGAACGTGATATTTGTAACGCACGAAAGCGACGAGCCTGCGCTTGCTTTAATAACCAGCCTTTCAAAACTCGGCTGCCGGACAGATGTTTTGGAAGGAAGACAAAGGGCTCCAAAGCAGAATGTGGCAATCTTTTCCCAATCATCGTCAAACCATGGAGAAGAGCTGCGGCTTTTGATGAAACGCCATATAGTCATGGCGAGCCACAAGGTTATGGGCATCCGTCCGGAGTGGGCAAGATGGACCCAGTTTTGCCATTTAATCAGGAATGAAAAAGAGTTTTGGCGGTTTGACGGGGTTGTTGCCGCCCAGCTTAAGGCTGCTTATGAATCTTTTGTCCCGCTCAAAGCCTGTACTCGCGTTCCCTGGGGCCCGGTGGCGCAGGTCCAGCCCCAGCCAAACACTCTTTTTGACAGCCTCGAAAGCTTTCAAGAATGGGTTCGTGAGGCTCAGACTTTGGCGTAAATGGCTTCCAAGAGCCGTATCTTTCTTTCCAGCGAGTGCTTGGCACACTCGCTGTTTTTATTTGTACTCTACTTGAACATAGCTTGAAAACTTTTCGTCGCTTATGGCGATATGAATTTAGAAAGAATTTGATAAAAACTGTACATCACGTTTCCTCTCAAATTGTTTCAAATCAGTTTCGGTAATAAATTCATATGGGACATTATTGAGTTTTTCAAGAGGGCAAAAGAACAAGCGTTGGGGATTTTTAGGATTCCCGCCAATACCTATCGCGACAAAAACCGGTATTTTGTGCCCTGCCCCATAAGCTTGATATCGTTTTCCCTGATCTTTGCGCCACCAAGTACCAGAATCTCCATACTTACCTTTGTAAAAATAGGAATGAAATTTACACTCGACCGCTACTATCTTTCCCGTTGTGATGTGCCGAAAAGTGAAATCTGGATTTGTATCTGATTCCACTAAACGTCCAAGTTTTTTTGAAGAATCTTTTGTTCGGTCTACAATCACCCAAATGTCATGGGGGAATAAAGAAGAAACATATTTTTCAAATTCTACCCCTTTTTTATATAAGCCATAATAACGGTAGAGAAATATAGAAAATGTCACAATCACAAAAACATCCACCCCTCGCCAAATATTTTTTTCTAAATTTAAAAACTGATAAAACGGATTGAATACTATGCTGATTGCGGTAAAAACAATAACCCACCCAATAGTACCACTTCGATAGATGGTGTAGATAAGAGCCAAACCGGATATAAACACCGCCCAGCGCAAAACATCAAAACTCCCACTATACAAATTTAGAGTCGCGAGTACTAAAACAAAAATTGTTCCAAATATAAAAAGACGAGTTAAGACATTCATAAATTACAATTTCAAGGATTTTAAATTTTTTCTTCCCTAAAAATGGTTTTGCGCAAAGTTCCTGTTAGTGGGTGAGGAGGGACTCGAACCCTCAAGGGTTACCCCACGGCATTTTAAGTGCCGCGCGTATGCCAGTTCCGCCACTCACCCGATTGCGTCTGCCTGAGGCCACGACCGGATTTGCACCGGTGAATAGCGGTTTTGCAGACCGCCGTGTTAGCTACTTCACCACGTGGCCAAACGTTCTTTTAATCATCTCTTTCTGTTGATGTGTTTTCAAGAACCCTTCTTGTTTTACAGCTTCGCTTCTTGAATTATACTCATAATGTTCCAAAAGTTTCCATGGTCTGTTTGGTTTCGTCGATCTGACTTTTCCCGCATTATGTAAGGAGATTCTTTTTTCTATGTTTTCTGTGCTTCCGACGTAAATATCGTCATTCCTTAAACTTCGTAGAACATAAACGCAATATTTCATGAGAGTTTTGTCTCGCTGCGCGAGATCTGGCGCAGCCAGACAGACCGCCGTGTTAGCTACTTCACCACGTGGCCAATACCCACATCTTACTTTTCCTCTTTGTTTTTTTCAATCAGCTGGTTGATTCTGGCGCTCTGGGCAATGCTCGGGTCGTATTTGAAATAAAGCTTTGGCAGGTTATAAGTGGACATCCGCTGATAAAGCTTTGCCTGCAAAAAACCGTGCGCTCGGTTGAGTCTGTCAATGACCTGGTTTTTGTGTTTGTCCGGGAAAATTGAAATATAGACTGTTGCCTGGGTCAGGTCAGAGCCAAGGCGGACTTGGGTCAGTGAAATAAAGCTTGAAGTCGGATCGTCAAACTCTTTTCTGATGATTAAGCCAAGCTCTTCAAGAATAAACTCTTCCAAGCGTTCAATTCTTTTTTTCGCCATTGGTTTTATTTTTCCCTGAACTCAAAATTGTCGCCTTTTTCCACTGCGCCTGAGGTTTCAATCTGGAGTCCGATTTCATTAACCGCTTCGGCAGACTCCATTGCCTGTTTGCCTTTTTTGATGCTCAAAACCTTGCCGTCAAAAACCTGGCCATCAGTCTTTTTAAAGCTGAATCTCTGATTTTTTTTGACCCGGCCTTCAAAAAGCCGGCCGCCGACAACCTGATGGTTTTTCTTGTCTTTTTCGGAAAAAATCTCCAAAATTTCCAGCTGGCCGGAGATTTTTTCTTCGTCGGGTTTTTGAGTTTCCACCAAAAGCTTTTTGAGTTTTTCCTGGAGTTCGTAAATAATCCCGCTTTCAAAAATCTTGATTTTCCTGTCTTTGGCGTAGTTTTTCACGTCAAGGTTCATTTTTGAACGGAAGCTGATAACAACACTGCCGGTTGATTCGGCGATCTTCAGGTTAGCCAGATTAATCGGCCCGGCGGATTTTTCCTGGATGATTGGTTTGATTTCGGTTTCGACAAACAACTGGTTGACAATCGCTTCCAAAGCTTCCAAAGATCCGGCAACGTCTGCTTTCAAGACCAAAGAAAAAGTTTTTTCTCCGCCAGCCGGCGAATTCACCATGCCGGAATTTTCAGTGGAGGCGGGCGTTATTGCGTCTGCGCTTATTTCTTGCGGTACCGGGGCTTCAGGCTTGTTTTGAACGGAGTCAGAGGGTTGCGTCGAAAACGTTTCTCCGACTAAAGGCTGTTTGTCCCAGCCGGTAATCACGGCCGGCGAAGAAAAGCTTAAAGACTTGACTCTTTCGCCAAGGAAATTTTCCAGGCTCTTGATTTTGGCTTCGGCGGTTTCAGTGTAGATTGTTTGGCCAAGCGATATTTTGCCGTCAAGAATAATCGCCGTGGCCGTAACGCCTTCCTGGGGTTCAAGCGAAGATTCAATAATCACGCCTTTGGGTTCAGCTTCAGGACTGGCTTTTAGCTCTTCCATCTCCGCCATCAGCAAAATCATTTCCAAAAGCTCGTTGATACCTTGTCCGGTTTTGGCCGAGATGCCAAGGCAGGGGATTTTGCCGCCCCAGTCTTCAACATAAACTTCAAGCTCAGCCAGTTGCTGTTTGACTCTGTCTTGGTTGGCGTTCGGCAGGTCAATTTTGTTCAGGGCAATGACAAACGGCATTTTTGAGTCTTGAATCAGCTTCAGCGCTTCTCTTGTTTGCGGTTTCAAACCTTCTTCAGCGGCAATCACCAGGACGGCAATGTCCGCGAGTTTGGCGCCTCTTTCCCTGATTTTTGAAAACGCTTCGTGGCCAGGCGTGTCAATGAAAGTAATCTCTTTCATTTCTCGGACATCGGACATCTGATTTCCGGCATCTGAACTTTGATGTCTGACAACATAAGCGCCGACATGCTGGGTAATGCCGCCCGCCTCTCTGGCTGCGACCCTGGCTTTTCTAATGTAATCCAAAAGCGAAGTTTTGCCGTGGTCAACATGGCCCATAATCACGACCACTGGCGGCCGCTCAACTGAAGTTGAGCGAGTCTCGTTTTTGGCGGGTCGGGGAGCAAGTTTTTTAGCGTTATTTCCTGCCATAATAATAAAAATTAAGCTCTGTTTGAGCACAATCAGTGTTTCATTATACGCTGATTACGAGCTTATTTCAAAGATGCGTCTGACGCGTCAAAACTTGGTTTTAGAGTATAATTTCATTAGCAAAACAAACTGTAAGGAGGCAGTATGAATATAACCAAGATTCTTTTGCACCCGCCTGAAGATGACGCGCCCCAGGAAGAATGGGAAATCTATTGGGCAGCTCTTGCGGAAGCCGAGCGTCAAGCCGAAGCTTCCGAAAAACGGATTAGACAGATTCTGGCGGCGTAAGAATCAAAAACACCGGAGTGAAACTCCGGTGTTTTTGTTTTTATGTGGTGAAATAAGGTTTCCAACTATCTTCTTTGAATTTCTGTACAGCTTCTTCAACTGCTTTTTTCCACGACACATCTCCAAGCTCAGGGTAAAAACTACCTCTGGTGAATGAGTAAAAAAGAGTAGTGATGAACAGAATAATTGACGGCGTTGATATGTTGTCGCTTGCCCCTACGTATGACCCAACACCTGCTTTCTTAAACGCTTCGGTAAAACCTTGAACTCCCATAAAACATGCGGCGCCGACCACATTTTTCCCCTGTAGTCCTTTAAGCGCAGAAATTTCATCAAACCCGACTGGTTTTTCCATATCTGTCACAAATCCCTTTTCCGGATCTCCGTGGGAGTCAATAACAACGATGTCGTTTGTTGTACGTGGATTGTTTAAAACCGACAAAAATTCCTCTCGAGACCCGATCCAAATCACATCAGTTCGGTAGTTGCAGGCTTCGAGGCATTCGCGGATAACATGGCCATCGGGTGATTCGTAGACAACGATGGTGGCGGATTTTTTAGGGATAGGCATATCTGTGTCAGCTGAGATTACTGACTGACTGAAACAAAGTCAATCTCAAGAGCTTGCGGCAGCTCGGGGTTGACGAGAGCGGTGAGTGGTCTGCCGTTCTGGTCAAAACCAGTGACGAGCTGGTTGTCATGCCAGATTGTCTGCGACAGCGCCGGCATATTGCCGGGAATCGTTGTCTGACCGACCAGGGTCCCGTCAATGTAATAAGCAACTGACTCAATGCTTGACGAGTCAATGGTCCAGGTGAAGCTGTAATCGTGCCAGTCTCTCAGATTAATCGGCGGCATAAAGTAAGACAGCGGGACAAAATAAACCGGCAGATTGTCTTTAAAAACCTCAATGTTCAGTCCGCCGGGCAAAACACCGCCTTCCTGGGCCCAGGCAAACCCGATTGAGTTAATGGGATTGCCGCCGCCAAAAGTTCCGTCAGGCTGAATTTCGGGGTAGCTGTTCCAGAGCCAAAGCCCCCACGAACCAATCTGGCCGCCGGAGCCGTCAAAGTTGCAGTTTGAGCATCTCATTCTGGCGCTGACAGTCACCGGGCGTCCGAGTTCTGGATAAGTGTCTTCATACCCCTGGCCGAAAACATATCCGGTTTGGAGCTCGGAAGCCTCCATGTTGATATAGTTTCCCGGAGTTTCGTCATGATACATGACCATACTCAGGTAGTTGGTTTTGACGTTATTAATCTCTTCTTCTTTGCGGTTGATGCAGCTTGAGTCGCCGCAGCGCTTGTAGTATTGAAAACTCCCGTTTTTGAAATCCCCGTCATTAATCAGCCAAAGCCCTGGCCTTTGCGGATCGCCGGGCTGTTTGAACTTAAGCGGCGGCGAAAAGCCTTCAAACAGGCTGGCGGCCATAACAATGGCGGGGAGAGCAATAGCCGCCCAGAAAAAAGGCGACGTCGCAAGAACTATTTTTTTGAACATAGTTTTGTTTTAATTATTATTTATTTAACAGTGGATAAAATGTCCTGTCAACCGCGACTTCAGGTTTTTTTGAAATCTGCCCAAAGAAACATCGCCCCCAAACTCAAAAAGAGCAGGGCTTCCAGCCAGTTTTGTTTCTGAAAAGCTTCAATCAAGGCAATGCCGAAAAAGATTATAAATACTGCCAGGTTTGAAAATTTCGGTTTTTTCATAAATCGTCAATCTTTTTATTTTAATTTTCGATAGTTTCTTGCGGACCGTGTCGCGCCGAAGCTATGACACAACTCGCCTTTGCTCTTTCGAGCTACGGCGAAGCGAAGGTCGCCTTCGCAAATCTACTGGCGGACTTCGTCACGCCGTAGGTCTGCTTCGGCGGACCGAAGTGCGGAGAGTAGTGGACGATG
>Ga0209518_1000420_pt1 | contig 55891 bp, 48 predicted proteins | sample RifGroB1_FD_183993 | JGI IMG/M metagenome (GOLD analysis project Ga0209518, IMG submission 183993) | Groundwater microbial communities from Rifle, Colorado, USA - Groundwater B1 (SPAdes) (version 2) | ecosystem: Environmental > Aquatic > Deep subsurface > Groundwater | place: Rifle, Colorado...
GAGCCACTCGTTGAACGGCCTTATTGGGGTCGTTTTTTATTTTACACTCCCAAACAACAATAACTTTCCATTTTAGTCGTTTCAATTCTTTTGTTTTTCGCTCGTCACGAAGTACGTTGCGTTTAAATTTGGTTGACCAAAATTTACGATTACTTTTTGGTAAAGGATAGTTACAATATGGACATCTATGCCAAAAACAACCGTTGATAAATACTGCTAATTTCTTTTTAGGGAAAGCTAAATCTGGTCTTCCTGGAACATTCAAATATGAACGATAGCCACTTAGTTTAAATCGTCTAAGTAATCGCTTGAAAATTAATTCCGGGTTTGTATTTCGTCCTCTGTTCGCACTCATTATAACGGATATTTTTGGGTCATTGGGGATGGGCGCTCTGCCATCTCGAATATAAATCTTTGTATTCATAAATTTTCAACTCAATCTTACGTCAAATATAAATCGATATCAACAAAATCAAACAAAAAACCGCCAATAAAGGCGATTCTTTCATTTTTGATTTAAGAGAGACCTAAAAATATTTCGCTAATAAATCTACGAAAATCGTAAATAACGAGAAAACCCCCTTCCGGGGGCCTTCTCTGTTTTTTAATGAATGGATGAACCACTAACAAGTAGCGATCCTTTCCATACTTATAGTATAATCATCCAATCTAAGATGTCAAATATCCTCTAGGATCAACGCGTATGGTTCTAGCATCGGCCCTTTTAAGCAGAGACACCCAAATAATTTCGGATTTAATAGTCTTGATATCGCTATTATCTGATTCCGCTTCAGATTTAACACTAAACATTACTTTTTCAGATCTCAAAACTTCGATTAAATAAATACTGATACTTTTATTATTCTCTCTTGATTTTATATTTATAGCTTGTATTTCCCAAAGATTATTAAAATTATCGATAGATATTAATGTTTCATTTTTTAATGAATCCTGAATTTTTCTTTTTATGCCATCTAAATCAATCTTATTAGAAGAAAGTTCTTCTGCTATATCTAAAAAGAATTTATTATTTTTTTCTATCAATTTTTCTTTAATTTCTTTATTTATAATATCTTCTGGTTTCTCGACTACGCCCACCAATATAACTCCGCCATCACTATTCAACATACCCAATAGTGTTTTTATAATTCCATGAAAAATACTTGCGCTTATTTTATTGTATTGTGGATCGTTTTTATCTATGTTGATTGGCGTGAAAAAAGTTCCTTTCCATTCAACTTTATTTGTTTCTTGATTTAGATATTTAGAAACCCTACCCCAATCATCCTCAATATCGTACTTATTTAATATTTTATGTATAGATGAAGTCCAATCAGCAAATTCTCTTATATAAGCATCTATCTGCCACGCCGCATCCATAGCGCTCGATAATGCTCCCACGGCTCCTAATAATTTGCAGCAATTAATAAATATCTTATTAGACCACTCATTATTATCCTCCGTAATATTTCCAGAAAAAGCCTTGAATTTTTTTGCGCTATAATTTTTTAAATCTTTTGCAATATCGCTCGCAGTATCTATAGTTTTTATTATGTCTTCTTTAATGGTCTTAGGCGATTTAAATTCTCTAAGGGTTATCTCTATTAAATTAAAAGCGTTTTCTTCATTGCTATCATTCCTAAAAGAATCCACAAATTTTTCTAAAACATCATTTCCTATAAGTGGGCTTAGTGTTTTTTTAGACCAATCTTCTTCCTCCGCTGTTTCCTTAATAAATGAGCTGAGTCTATTTATGGTCCAGGTGGAAAATTTACCGCTTGCTTTAGATCTTTCTATGGATTCGAATAAAGAATTCAAACAGCCGCCCCTAAATGATCGCATCATAGCTAATAAGATTAAATAACTCGATATTTTTTGGCGCTGAAACAAATGGTTTAAATCAAATATTTTAAACGGAAATTTAATTTTAGGATAAAACTTCTTATTAAAGACTCCTGAAATTACGTGGAATATCTCGGGTGATGAAGATTTTTCATTAAAATTATCTTTCAGTCTTCCAATAGAGATTCTTAATCTTGTTGCGGCATATAAAATATTTCTTTGGCTTAAATTTGGTAAAACATTAGATAAAAACATCAGAGAGGTGATAAGCGAAACAAATATTAATTTTTTATTCCTTATTTCTATTTCATTAAACGAATCTACGAAGGTTTTGCCTGAATTTGATTCGTAGTTTTTCTGGAAATTTTTATATTGTTCTAAAACCTTACTAACCGCCTCAATAAAAGCGGGGTTATTAAAAACATTTTCAAACGCAGTGATATAAAAATTATCTTTATTAGCAAGAATAAGATTTATCTCTTCTGGAGTTTTTTTAGAAAAAATATTACAGATTAACCCCTGAATTAAGACGAAGTCTTCTATGGTGCTTACACTTTTCAGGGATTCGCATATTTCGTTTATTTTTTGAAGATCGGTTTTCTCCATAAAAATGCTGGTTTGCGGGCGTGTTATAAAATAGGCAAGTTGCCGCTTAGCACAGACCATTTAATAATTATTATATTTTGTGAAACTTGCCTCATTCTATGCATCTTCATAGTTTAACGTCAATAATCAGCGTATTTGTCTGAGCGACATTAACGAGGAAATAGAAGTTGGCCCGCGATGCGAGCGCATGAAGGTGCTGTTTGACGACCCAGCTCTAATTTCGAAAAATTAGGGCTGGGGAGGAGTTCACCAAGAATGCGCTCGCAGAGCGGAATGCCAACAATCATTTCCGAAGTAGTCGCAAAGACAATTACGCTGATAAAAAACACCCAGCCCTAATTAAGAATTAGAGCTGGATTATTTCCGTTAACAAACCCTATGCAGCAACGCTGCCACCGCTTGAACCCACTGCTACGCCCAAAGTATTTGGATCAATATCAATTTCACAAACTCCGCCCGCACATGCCAATTCCTTACTCCCTATAGTCTGATCTTCTTTTTCATAAATAACAATTTGTGAGAAATCAATTTCAGGAATTTTTGAAGCAAGTTCGTTGTAACGCGTTTCATCTATCTCTTCGTATGGCGCAAGCTGATAAACATGATTTGTTCTTGGCAAAAATGAAAGCCCGCCTAAATTTTCCCAATTTTCATGAAGCCAATTTGCAGTCTCAACCCATTCATCATTTCCAATAGAAACCGTTACTGAAGGATTGTGTTCAGTGAAATTTTCTTTTACTTTTTTCCAATGTTCTAATTGTTGCAATGCGGTCAGATCATTTCTGAAAACTTTTGTCCCTTCGGGCGCCTTAACCGGAAATTCCAAAACATAAGTTGTCGCGGCGCTGTCCAACTGTCCTACTTCGGGATAATATGGAAATTTCTGTTCTTTCAACATCGTGAACAAAGGATCGGTCGCGGAAATTCTCACACGGCGAATATAATATTGCGAGTGACGAGGATGCATTCCGCTTGAGGCGTCAACCAATTGTGAAACAGTTCCCGACGGCTTAACGCATGTAACGCAGGTTGACTGGTTTATTCCAAATTTTTCCGCATATATTTTATTTGTCTCAACTGCCATGTCTCTCATTTTCCGCAAAACTTCTTCCTCGTGCACTAGCGGACAATCCCACTGGCCGGTAATAGAAACGCCCAATAATCTTTCTTCCTCGCAATTTTTCTTCCATTCTTCAGAAATATATTTGAAATCCGTAAGTGTAGACTGATAGGTTCCCAAAATTGAAGCCAGACGCGCTTTGCGCAATAAAGTTTCTTCTGTGTCTTCGGCACGGGCAACAACTTCGGTTAAATTGCAGAATTGTTTTGAGCGCAAAATAATCTCGCCGCAAGGGTTTGTGCCTGTTGTTCCCGCGTGCTGTTCGAGTTTTTCCCAGCGCCTTTGAGGTAATTGCTTTTTTAAGCCGCCACGATTGAAAATGCCGCGCTCCCCTGTTCCGCTTTTGGCCAAAGACAACCATTCTTCCAAAAACTGTGCAGCTGTGGGCTTTTCGTTATATACAGCAGAGTTATTGGCAAGTGAACGTTCCGGATTTGTTAAGTAAAACTGGCCTACTTTGGCGTTGCGCATCTCTTCATCATCCAAATCGGACAATGAGATAAGAGCGCTTCGGCGCACGCCGCCCATAACCACTACCTCTCCTGTTTTGCAGACAATATCGTGAACATCTATATTGCGGAGCCGCTTTCCTTGCTTGGCCAATATCTTGGCGCGACTAAAATCAAGCAGAGAACGCAATGGTTCGGGACCGGAACTTCGGCCACCCATGGTGGCAAGATATGCTCCTGCCGGACGCAACTGCGAATAATCAAATTTTATATCCTGTCCGCCGTACCAAGCTTTTAATCCTATGGTCATGGAGTTGCCCCAACCTTCTTTGCTGTCTTCAATAACATGCGTATCTAAAACTTTTCCGGTTTGTTTTTTGATTATAGGAAGCTCCTGAACTGTCTGACTTTCTACAGAAAATCCCACACCCGTGCCGCACATTAATAAATACATTATTTCTGCAAAGTCTTCTATTTTGGACGGAGCAATAAAAGAACAGTTGTAAGCGCAAACATTTGTTTTTCTCGCGGCCTTGCCCGCACTCCACATTAAACGCATTGAGGGCATAACTTCCTGTTTCAAAATTGCTTCGCGAAGCTCGGCGTATTCTTCCTGGGTCAGATCATTATTTATTTTCTCGCGCATGAAATCCATGTAGCGGTCTACGGTTTCGATCCAGGTTTCACGACGGCTCTCTAATTCATTCCAACGCGAATAAGTACGGTAATAAATAAATTCGGCCAGAGGATTACGGAAATATTTTTTTGCGTCTGAGGCCAATTGTTTTACGTTGTCTGGAACAAATTTTTGTTTTTCACGTACCTGAGTTCTCTCGATACGATAAAGAATGTATGACTTGGCTGTTTTTGCAAAATCAAGAACAATTAAAGACTCTTCAACAAAATCCTGTACTTCCTCGATATGGGGAATGTGCGATGAAGGAAATTTCTTTGCCATCTCGCGAACCACACGCTCAGCAACTCGGGCGGGATCCTTGGTCAGATCGCCCTCTTTATTTACTTCCATTGCGCGATAAATAGCATTTGCAATGCGATTTTGATCAAATGGCAAAATGCGTCCATCGCGTTTGCGGACTTGAGTAAATGGTGTGGTGTTTTTTGGAGGCATATGAAAAAGTTTAAAGTTAAAAGTTTAAAGTTTAAAGTTTGATATTAAAAGTTAAAAGTAAAAACTAAAAATTAATTTATTCTTAAAAGGTTCCTGCGCATCGACTAAATTACGCAACCCGCTTATTTTTTGGTAAAACTCAAACCATTACGTACAATTAAGATTTTTCAAGAAAATTATGTGTTAAAAAGCAACACTTTAAATTAAATTTTATAAAAAGTTTGCCAATTTAAAAATTATTTAATAAAAATCGTGCATTAATAAAGAACTTTTGAAAAAAATTTTGCTTTTTGAGACTTATTTTAAAGCCAAACACGCCTTTAGTTCGGCGTGTACTTGCGCGTCTCTCACTGCTTAAGAAATTGTGCCCTTTTGGGGCATTGAACTGGCAGCTTTTGCACAAAATTATTCGATAACTTATTTTCTTTTTAAAAAATCAGTTATTGAATGAATATTTAGTAAATTTATGAACTTATTCCTAATACTACCACCAGCACTCGCAACTGTAAAAAGTCCGAAAGCGGTACTTTATCCACAAATAAAAAATTTTGTGCAAAAAACACAAAACAAAACCCACCAGTTAAAGCTGGTGGATTAAGAACTATTCCTGACTCGACAAATAAATAATTTTATTGTGTAAAAAATGGACTTTCTACTGGTTCTTCCTTCTAATAAACGCGGGAACCTCAAAAGGATCTTTGGCGTCCTCATCCACAACCACTTCTTTGGGATTTTTTACGTCAATTGGCTGGCTGTGATTATTTTCTCTGCGGAAAATCTGCAGATTGCCTTGCGGTTTTGATTTTTCTTTTCCCGGAAAACCCGAAGCTATCAAAGTTATGCGTAATGGGCCGCGCCTGGTCTTATCTTCAACTACCGCGCCAAATATAACCTTAGCTTGTGGATCGATGGATTCGGTAATTATTTTTGCGGCCTCGTTAATTTCCTGCATGGTCATATCCGGAGTTCCCGAAATAGTAAATAATATTCTCTTGGCGCCCTGTATAGAAAGATCAAGCAATGCGGAGTCAACCGCAGCGCGTGCGGCGTCCTGCGCGCGCGTGGCGCCGATGCCCTGCCCTATTCCTATTAAAGCGGTTCCCGCTTCCTGCATAATTGCTTTAACATCAGCAAAATCAACGTTTATTAATCCCGGCGTCGCAACAAGATCCGCAATTCCTTTAACGGCCTGGCGCAAAATGTCGTCGGCAAAAGCAAACGCGCCCAATACAGAAGTTTTTTGATCAATAAGATTTAATATTCTGTCGTTATAAATTGTAATTATGGCGTCTACATTAACAGAAAAATTTTCCCATGCTGTCTCGGCGATCTTTGCGCGTTGCACGCCTTCAAAAGAAAACGGCCGCGTTACCACACCGACAACTAAAGCTCCTGTTTCTTTTGCGATCTCAGCAACAATTGGACCCGCACCCGAGCCGGTTGCGCCACCCAAACCTGCTGTAATAAAAACCATATCCGAGTTACCGACGAAATCTCTTATTTCATCGCGTGACGTGTCGGCTGCCTGAAATCCGAGTAAGGGATCCATTCCCCCGCCCAAACCTTTGGTTACATTTTTTCCGATCAATAATTTTTTATTTGCCGAAGCATGATGCAAATCCTGCGCGTCGGTGTTGATGGCAACAAATTCTATTCCGCGCAAACGGGACTGAACCATCCGGGTTACGGCTTTTCCGCCGGCGCCTCCGACGCCGACTACTTTAATGCGGGCTAAACTTTCAAATTGTGGTTTTACGGAAGGCATGTTAGTTGTTGCTCCCGAGCTTTGCGAGGGATTGCAACACTGCATCCCGAGCGAAGTCGAGGGATTACTTTAATTTATATTCTACGGAAGAAGTGATCTAAAGAATCGCTTGATCTTATCTTCATGGAAACTGCTCTTTTTATTCGAGGTTAATCTTGGCATCTTGGGGAGCTTGAATGAGGCGCTGCTCTTTTGATTATTCATGTCCGAGGCCATAAGCACAAGACCCAAAGCCGCTCCGAGAGAAAAGGCGTTCCCTAGTTCAGCGCCGTCGAAATCATCAGCATAACCAAGCTGGCTGGGCAGGCGGAATGACTTCTTGGCAAGCTCTAGAATTCCCGGAATAGAGGCTGAGCCGCCGCTTATTACAACCCCTGCCGGAAGCATGCGTGAACGCTCTACTTTCTTCAATTCCTCATTAGCCAGCTCAAAGATCTCTTCCAGGCGCGCTTCGATTATCTCGGCTATGGCTTTCCTTGAAAATTGACCCGATTCCCTTGGATCAAGGTCTGCGGCATTTATAGAATCTCTCTTGGAAATACTGGCCGGGAGCGCGGAGCCAAAATCGTTTTTAACTCTTTCGGCTATATCAAGTGAAGTTTTCAAACCTATAGCTATATCGTTAGTGATGTGCGCGCCTCCGATCGGTATAACACCGACCTGAATGCATGTTCCTTCTTCAAAAATAGCGACATCAGTCGTTGCGCCGCCAATATCCAATAAAAGCACGCCCAATTCTTTGTGTCGAGGGGTTAAAACAGCGCGAGCGCAAGCTATCGCGGAAGGAATAAACTCCTGTGGTTTGAGATCGATCAGATCCAAAACCCTTTCCAGATTCCTCAAAAACGGACTGGCTCCGCAAACAAGAACAGAATCTACTTCCAGACGGACTCCGGACATGCCCACGACATTTTTCATACCGGCTTCTCCGTCCACACGGAAATCTTTGGGGATAGCGTGAATTATTTCACGATTCTGCGCCAAGGCAACCGCGCGCGCCGCATCAATAACCCGGTTCACATCTTCTTCGCTTATTCTTCCGTCGGCTCTGCCAACCGCAACCACTCCACGGCTTGGTAAAGCTGAAATATGCGCGCCGCCCACTGAAACATAAGCTTTATCTATTGTAACGTCTGCCATGCGTTCCGCATTTTCAATGGCATCGGCAGCACCTTTGGCAACTTCATCTACATCTACAATTAAACCCTTACGCATTCCTTGCGAGGGCGCTGTGCCAAACCCAATAACACGGGGTTTTTCCGTTTCTTCATCCATCCGCGCGATAACAACCCTTATAAATGAAGAACCTATGTCTAATCCGGCAAAATAATCGTTTTTTGAAGATGACATACCAGGTAGTAGAAATTCGACTAATAGTTGTCTAAATTTCTATCTAAATTAATTAAATAATAATGATTTTTATAACCAGTTAACGATATTCTTTGTTCGCCCAAGGCGAACGGTCGAATTTTCACTACCTGGCATGTTGAAAGCTAAAGTTTAAAGTTCAAAGTTTAAGATTAAAGTTACAAGTTCAAAGTTTAAGGTTACAAGTTCTCCGCCGGAGGCGGATCCGCCTTTGGCGGAAAAGATAAAATTGACTACTTATTGAGGAACAGAGAGAACAAAATTTTTTCCTCAAGGGTCTCCATTTTCCTGCGCTTTGCCGCGCTATGTTCGTGCGCAAACCCTATACTATGCAGTATACCGTGAATTATTAAAAATGATATATAGCTGCGCGAATCAAGCCCGTACATCCCCGCTTCTTTTCCGGCTTGAGGCACGCAAATGAAAATATCGGCAATGACAGGACTGTCCGAGAGATTAAATGTCAGAACATTTGAAACGTGACCAAGTCCCGGCTTGTACCTGCGATCAATAACTTTCATCTCTCGGGTATCCAGAAAAATAACTGAATGCCTGGCTGAACCTCTGAAATTAGCAAAAAAAATAGTCTTATCAACTATTTTTTTTACAAATTCTTTTGACAAAGCGCTTCGGTTAACATTCCTTACCGTTAAACTTATATCTTTGCTGTTGCCTCTTGTCTTCCGTGCGGTATTTTTTTTAGATTTAGCGGCGATGGTCTTCTTTTTCATCGATCTTGCCTAACTTAACCAAACGATCATATTCGGACTGTTTCTTTATTCTGCGCATTGCTGCATCCCTACGTTGGGTCTTTGAAGGTTTCCGATTATAAAAACGCAACTTGCGCGAACGGAGCAAAATTCCCGATTGCTGTATCCTTCGGGAAAAACGTCTTACTAAACTGGAAGCTGTTTCGTGATCTTTTTTTTGAACTTCGACCATATGTAGAAATTAAAAATGAAAAGTTAAAAGTTAAAAAATTTTGTGTGTTGCTTGCGCAACGTTTTATCTATACGTTTAGAGCTAAATGTTCCTCGTTATTCCATCCTCCTAATAAATGTAAATGAATATGATCTATAACCTGTCCCCCGCCGTGCCCGACATTAAATACTAATTTATAACCGCTATTCTCAACTCCTGCCTGAACAGCTAATTTTTTTGCGCCATCGATCAGTTGTCCCATCAATAAAACATCATCTTCTTTTATTTCAGCAACCGAAGCTATGTGTTTTTTTGGAACTATAAGTATGTGTACCGGGGCTTTGGGACGTATATCGTTGAAAGCAACGTACTCTGCTTCAGACAATATCACGTCTGCTTTCTGTTCTCCGCTGACAATTGAACAAAATATGCAACTATTCATACCAGGTAGTAGAAATTTGATTTTTCATCAAGTAAATTTCTGTTACTTTTATCGAACTATAACGTTTTTATATCCGGTTAGTAGTATTTTTTGTTCCGCTTTGCGGAACGATCAAATTTTCACTACCTGGCATAGATTTCAAATCTCTCTTAAACCGTTTGATACCATAACATGCGCTTAATCTTAACGCAAATTTACTCAACTTGAAAAAATGATGTGCGTGGCACTTTGCGTTTCGGTTTTTTAGCTAATTTAGTCTTTAAAACATCCATCAATTTTCTCGTCGGTATGGTTAACTGTTCCCCGGCCAGCATCTCCCTCAATATAATAGTATCTTCAAGCGCTTCCTTCTGTCCCAGAATTAACGTGTATTCAACGCCCAGCTTATCCGCAATTTTAAGTTGTGATTTTATTGAATCGCGACCGAAGGATGAGGCTGCACTAATACCGTTATTGCGGAGTTCTTCAAAAAGTTTAAGGCTCTTACGTTTGGCCATATCGCCGAGCTGAATAAGGAATATGCGGGGTGCGGGCGCTTCAGGAATTTTAACGTTCTTTCTTTTCAGTTCATGAACTATTCTTTCTATTCCCGCGGCAGCCCCAAAAGCCGGGGTTGTCCGCCCGCCGAGCATTTTTACCAAATTATCGTATCTGCCTCCGCCGGCTAAAGCGAATTGCGAACCTTTTTCTTCTTTGGGCTTGTTTGCTTCCTCGCCGTCTTTTTTGGCTTCTTCCTGGCCGGGTGCGACCTCATCATGCGGCCATATTTCAAAAACAGTCCGGTTATAATAATCCAGTCCCCTGACCAGATACGGATTCAGGAAATAAGTAATGTTTATTTCTTCCAGAAATTCCAGAAGGTTTTTGAAGTGGTGGCGGCAATCCTCACAGATATGATCCACGATCTGCGGCGCATTTTGTTTCACGCGTACGCAGCGTTCGTCCTTACAATCCAACATACGCATCGGGTTTATTTTCATGCGCCGGCGGCAGTTAGCACATATTTTATCCGCGTGCGGACGATAATAATGTAGCAATGTTTTCTTATAGTAGGGACGGCACTGTGAACAACCTATAGAATTTAACTGTACCGATACGTCTTTTAATCCCAGTTCCTTAAATAAAATAGTCAGTAATTGAATTACCTCAGCATCAATTGCCGGATCTTCATCGCCAAATACTTCAAACCCGAATTGCCAGAGCTGACGATATCGCCCTCGTTGCGGACGCTCGTGTCTGAACATCGGTCCCCAATACCACAATTTAACCGGTTGAGACCACACATGCATCCCGTGTTCTACGAAAGCGCGGACAGTCGGAGCTGTTCCTTCCGGACGCAAAGCCAATGTGTCGCCTCCTTTGCTTTTTAAAAGATACATCTCGTGTTCAATTATGTCGGTGGCTGCGCCTATTCCTTTACTAAAAAGTTCAGCTTGCTCAACAATAGGAGTTTCGATCCTGCCAAAACCGTAGTCATGCGCGAGTTCATTTACTTTTTTATAAAGATGATTCCAAGCGGGCCAGCTTACAGGCAAAATATCATGCATTCCGTTTGGAGACGCATATTGTTTATTCCTTCTTTCTTTTTTTAATATTTCCGGTTGTTCTTCTTGCATAAACTTATTTCTATTTAGTTGTATTTATATACTCTTGCGGATAAAGATTTCTCTTCTGTTTTTCAGTAAACCGGAGCAGCAAAAAGGGCAAAGTCTGTAATTGGCCATGCGGTTATAAAAACTCTTCCTACAAAGTTTTTGGTGGGTACCGGACCAAAAACCCTTGAGTCAGAGCTATGGCCGCGGTTATCCCCCAGCAAAATATATTCTCCCGGGCCTGCGATTATTTGTTTGTTCCCATCAATAACATCTTTTGATATATAGGGTTCCTTTAACACAATTTCATTGCCTTCTGTGAATACCGAAACGGTGCCTTTATCAATGGTTACTTTTTCTCCCGGTAATCCTATAATACGCTTAATATAAAATTGTGTATCGTTTCCCGGAGGCCTGAATACCACAACCTCTCCCCTCTGCGGCTCACGCACACGATAAGACAATTCATCGATTATCAGATAATCTCCGTTATAGAAACTCGGCTCCATTGAGGTGCCGCGTACAAAAAATGGCTGGAAAACAAAAGTACGGATAGGTATGATTATAGCCGCAGATATAATGACGACTTTCACGATATCCAGTATATTTACAAGGAGATTGCGCACAAAATTCATTCCGGGTAGTAGAAATTCGACTATTAGTTCACGAATTTCTAGTTTAATTATACTTTAAAATATACTCGTAAATGGCCAGATAATCCTTTTATTTGTTCCGCCTGCGGCGGAACGGTCGAATTTTCACTACCTAGCATTAAAAAATTATAGCACGATTTCCGCTTAAATCAATTGAGTTATAATATAGGTATGCGTATGGGTGTTCGTAATAAATTTAAAATTACATTCGGTGTTTTTTTACTGATTTCTTTGACGGCTATTGCAACCTGGTTCATTACAGGAACAAGCCGGACTTTTTCTGTTGAGGGAGAGCGCGGCGAGACAGATGGGTTTTTAAATGCGGTTAAAACTTTTGCCTCGCTCCCGTTCATACCCGAACAAGACCTGATGGGCGAAGAAAATTCGCGCGTAAATATTTTATTGCTGGGCATGAGCGGACCGGGATATGAATCCCCGGAACTTACCGACACTATAGTAGTAGCCAGCTTAAACACAGAAACAAAAAATATCGCTTTGGTTTCGATACCGCGCGACCTGTTAATAGAATTGCCCGAAAGCAGACTGGTTTCGAGAATAAATACTTTATACCTTGTTAAAAAACAAGACGATGAAAGAATAAATAATAAAGACTTCAGCAGCCATACGGAACTGGTCCGGACAAAAACAGAAGAAATAACCGGACTAGCCATACCATATGTTATTCTTTTGAATGTTTCGGCGCTTGAAGAAATGGTCAATGCTCTGGAAGGTATAAATATATTTGTTGAACGAGATATTGTTGACCCGACCTTTCCCACACCCGGATACGGTCATGAACGTTTTATCCTGGAAAAAGGCTGGAGATTTTTAGACGGGGCAACCACACAAAAATATGTTCGTACACGACACGATATTCGCGGAGATTTCGGCCGCATGGAAAGACAGCAACAGGTTATCGGAGCCATAATAAATAAAGCGCGGGGCTTAAACTTGATCACCGATTTTCCAAAAATACTTTCGCTTGTCTCAACCCTAGGCAACAACCTGCAAACAAATGCCAACACCCGGGAGATAAAGCGCGCCTGGAGCCTAAGCAAAGACATTGATATCAACCAAATAAAAACCTTGGCTCTAGACGGCGGCCAAAGCGATTCCCTCTTAATAGACTATCATCCGCAGCTTGGTGTCAGTATTGCTTCAACGCTGGTACCGAAAGCAGGAATTTTTGACTACAGCCAAATACAACAAGCCATACAAGCAATATTAAATTAAAAGCTCCGACATTATGCCGGAGCCATTTTTTAATTTACGTCTCTTCGTTCTTATTTCCCCATTCATCTAATTTTGCCCGCACCTTCGGTCCCCAAGTCAGGTTCCACAAGCGCAAGACGGCATAACCAAGGGCATACAATATAACCCACATAAAAAGAGTCGCGAAAAAAGAAACATCTTCATCTAAGCGAATGACGATCTCATAAACAAGAATAAAAAGGGTAAACATTAAAAGCCCCACAAGAAAGCGCATTGAGTGTTTGTAGATAAAATCTAAAACTTTATTGTTGCGTTCTTTTGCGCGTTCAATTTTTAATTTTGCGCTTCCTTCTTTGGTCGCGCTCATATAGCCTAACCGAATAAAATAAAGGCCTACGCATACACAAACAATCAAACCGAAGAAAACAAAAAGATTGGTAGCCGGCTCCTGAAAAGATTGCGGTAAGCTGTTTATAAAAGTATAAACGGGGGCATTGGGATCAAGAACCACAAACCAAGCAAATATTGCGCCCAAAATAGTTCCGATTATTCCTCCGCTAAAGGCAGAAATATATTTATTCACTTTGCTTCCTCCTTTGGGTTGGCGCTTAGCCAACATTCAGCTATTATATTAGTGTCAAAGAATCTTTATTAAGATAACCACAGTTAAAAACCTTATGTCAACGCTTCGATCAACTCAGCGTTAATCATATAAAATAAGCACTGGTGATTAACAGATAAATCGGCGTTGATCCTGAGCTATGCCGAATGGATCAAATATAAAATTAATTATCGGTCTGGGTAACCCGGGGCCGGAATATGAAAAAACCCGCCATAATGTAGGCAGAGACGTTGTTTTATCCTGGCAGAAAAAAAACGAGCTTGCTGATTTTAATGAAAATAAAAAAATGTTCGCGTTAATATCGGAAAATAAGATAGGAAAGAATAAAGTTATTCTTACGCTTCCGGAAACGTTTATGAATAATTCGGGAAAAGCAATTGCGACATTATCAAAATTTTATAAGATAAAACCCGATCTAAATAGCGTAATAATAATTCATGATGATATGGATATACCTGCCGGCAAAATGAAAATATCAGTGAATAAAAGCGCCGGAGGCCATAAAGGCGTTGCTTCGGTCTTGCGCGCGCTAAAAACCGAGAACGTAACGCGATTTAGAATAGGAACCTGGAAAGCTAAAAAATGGCACGAAAGAGATCTTAATAAATTAGTCGTGGCTAAATTTTCCCCTTCTGAACAATTACTGCTTAAAAAAAGCATGAAAATGGCGGGCGAAGCCTTAACACTGGCGGCAAACGAAGGGATTGAAAAAGCTATGAATGAATATAATTCCAGAAACTAAAACAAAAAGAAACAAACATCAAGAAACAAGATACAGACAATTCGCCAACTGGCGAACCAATATTCAATAACCAATAGTCAAACACGGTTTTGAACTTTAAAATTTAGGATTTTAAAATTGTCTGATTATTGTATCTTGTACCTTGTATCTTTAATTCATTTTTTATATAAAAAGCCCCGACTCCGTCTTCGCCGGTTGGCGAATGACGGAGTGTCGGGGTTGTTTTTACTGTCTAGTTTTGACTTTTATGCTGTAACAACTATTATTATCTAATACAGATAGGTAATGAATGATAGAGATATAAAACAAAAAGAGTTACTAGTAGTTGGGCTTACCCCGGAATCTCTGGGAAAGCCTGCTTTGTGGTACGCACAAAACACCGGACGCATAAAAGAATCGCTGGAAACAAGTCTTTCGTGGAAAAATAAAGCGCTTATATTATCTGTCGGCGATAAAGCCGTACTTGCTGAATTCTTACGCGCTTTGGACGAATTTGGTTATGAAAAAGTATTAAATGTAACGCGATACGGAGAATTTGCTCATCGCGGAGGAATTATCGATGTCTTTCCTCTCAACTTGGACTATCCCGTAAGAATAGAGTTTGCGGGTAATTATATCGAGGAAATAAATATATTGGAGCAAAGATCCGACATTGAACGAACAGACTGGGAAAAAATAATGGGGCGGGCTCTGGATGCCCGACAATCTGATTTTAAAGAAGGAGAACGCGTTGTGCATCTTGACCACGGTATCGGAATTTTCAGCGGCAAAACCGAATTAAAAATAAACGAGGAAAGACGTGAGTATTTCACAATAGAATATGCCAAGGGCGATAAACTTTTTGTTCCGATAACTCTATCGCGCAAACTGAGCCGTTACCTTGGTTTTAGCGAACCCGCGATCGCGCGTCTTGGGGGAACGCTTTGGTTAAAAACCAAACGCAAAGTACGTGAAGATGCTTTGATTATGGCAAAACAACTTTTTGATATATATGCCGCCAAAGAAGCGGCTGAGCGGGAACCCTACCAATACGATATTCTTGAGAAAGAATTTGCGGCAACTTTTCAATATGAAGAAACTCCTGACCAGGCGCGCGCGATAAAAGAAATAATGGATGACCTTGATAAAAATAAACCTTCAGATCGCCTTATATGCGGAGATGTGGGTTTCGGCAAAACCGAGGTTGCCTTAAGAGCCATGTTTAGAGTGGTTATGGGCGGAAAACAAGCTGCGATTTTATCCCCCACTACAATTTTGGCTGACCAACATTACAATAATGCCAAGGCGCGTTTTGAAAAATTCGGCATCAAAACCGCCATTCTTACCCGCCTGCAAAGCAGAGCCGAACAAAAAAAGACAATAAAAGATATTCATGAAGGTAAAATAGATGTCATAGTCGGTACGCATCGCATATTATCGAAAGACGTCTTCTCCGCCGAAGGCGGATCTCCGCCTAAGGCGGATGCGCCTCTGGAGCACGCCTCCCCGGCCGCGCCTGCGGAAGCGGGGCGGGCCGGCGGAAAAAATCTTGGTCTTTTAGTGATAGATGAGGAACAGCGTTTTGGCGTAAAAGCTAAAGAAACCTTACGCTCGGCTCGCGCGCATTTGGATGTTTTGAGTCTGTCTGCAACGCCGATACCGCGAACTTTTTATTTTGCATTAGCGGGATTGAGACCAATTTCACGGATACAAACCGCACCCGAAGGCAGACAAAGCGTTGAAACCATAATAATGCCCTGGAAAAAAGAGGTTGTGCGCGAGGTCATAAATAAAGAGTTAGCAAGAGGCGGTCAGGTTTATTTCCTGCACAACAGAATTATGACCATAAAACAATCTCGGGATGAGATACAAAAACTTGCTCCCCGCGCAAACATTGGTATCATTCACGGACGTTTAGGCGAAAAAGAACTTATTGAAACTATGCATAAATTACGTAGCGGTCAGATAGATGTTCTTATTTCAACTACCATAATTGAAAACGGACTGGACCTTGCAAACGTTAACACGCTCATAGTGGAAGACGCTTCGCGTTTGGGTTTATCACAGGCATACCAACTGCGAGGACGCATAGGACGAAGCCATCAAAAAGCTTTTGCTTATTTCCTTTGGAGAAAGAAGAGGCTTTCACCTAAAGCAACCCTGCGTCTTGAGGCTTTGGAAGAAGCGGCGGAACTTGGTTCCGGATGGCGCATTGCTGAGCGGGATCTTGAAATTAGAGGGGCCGGAAATATTTTAGGACGGGAACAATCAGGTAACGTGAACCGCGTCGGCCTTAATTTATATTGCCAGATGCTCTCAGAGGCAGTAGAACAGATTAAGAGTTCGGCAAATCATTAATAAGATATGCTATTGCGCGAACTAATTTTCTAGCTCATTCTCGGCCGCCCAGCGGCGGCCTGCGAGGCTTCGGTTGTTTTGCCCCGCCAGTCCAAAAGACTGGCAGGGACCATGCCAAAACAGCCTTAGAATCCGCCCAAAAATTGTTCGCGCAGAGCATATCTCGAATTTTACCGAACTCTAAAAAATATAAAATGGAAAAAATAAGAAAAATAACAATCAAAGATAAAGACTATCCCAAGACGCTTAAACAAATCGCTGCCCCACCTAAGCAAATTTATGTCCGGGGAAATATAAATATAGAACATTTAGGGATAGGTGTGGTGGGCTCGCGTCTCCCTTCTTCATATGGAAAACAGGTTACGCCGAAATTAACCGAAGAGCTTGCGCGGAACGGATTAACAATAATAAGCGGATTGGCTTTGGGTATAGATGCGCTTGCCCATGAAGCAGCGCTTCGTGTCGGAGGAAAAACCATAGCTGTATTGGGTTCCGGTATTGATGACAAAAGTATTTATCCTGCTGTTAATAAAAATCTGGCCAATCGTATAGTTGAGTCAGGAGGCGCCTTGGTGTCTGAGTATGAAGCGGGAACAAAACCTGAACGCTATCATTTCCCTGCCAGAAACCGTATCATTGTAGGATTAAGTAAAGGAGTGGTCGTTATTGAAGCAAAAGAAAAATCCGGAGCTTTAATTACATCAAAGCTGGCTGTCGAAAATAATCGTGATGTGTTTGCCGTACCCGGACCTATAACTTCGCAATATTCTTACGGACCAAATAGTTTAATACGCGCCGGAGCCAAGCCTGTACTTGACGCAAACGATATACTCGAGGAGTATGGAATGGTTAATCAAAATCGGTCCGATATTAAAAACTTAAATAATTTATCCTTATCAGCTGAAGAAAAAATAATTGTTAATATTTTAAAAGATAGTTCCGCTCATATTGACGAAATAATAATACGCAGTAATATAAACACTTCTTCCCTTAACGGATTATTGATCATGATGGAAATAAAAGGTTTGATAAAAAACTTAGGCGAAGGAATATACGGACTTTGATTTAAAGATACAAGGTACAAGATACAATAACCAAACGATTCCAAAACCCAAACTCCAAATTTTAAAACCGTGTTTGACTATTGATTATTGAATATTGGGAATTGTCTGTATCTTGTTTCTTGATGTTTGTTTCTTTTTGAGCTAGTTTAATTAAATTTATGAAGTTAGTCATTGTAGAGTCGCCGACAAAGGCGCGTACAATTCAACAATTTTTAGGCAAAGACTATGAGATCGTACCGTCTTTCGGACATGTGCGGGATTTGCCGCGCTCAACTATAGGCATTGATCTTGAAAATAATTTTACGCCAAAGTATGTAATTCCGCGCGCCTCACAAAAAAGAGTCAATGCGCTGAAAAAACAGGCCAGAGGTGCTGAAGAAATAATACTGGCGACCGACGAAGACCGTGAAGGCGAAGCTATCGCTTGGCATATTGTTGAGTTAATAAACACCAGAACCAAAAAAGAAATAGAGAAAGCGCCTAATGAAGAAAAAAGAACCGACCTCAAGCGCATAGTTTTTCATGAAATAACGCGGGATGCGATCGAACAAGCGCTTGCTACCCCCCGCTATATAGATATGAAGCTTGTTGATGCGCAACAGGCACGAAGGGTCCTTGACCGCATAGTGGGTTATCAGCTTTCTCCGTTCCTTTGGCAAAAAATTTCCCGGGGTCTTTCAGCGGGCCGGGTGCAATCTGTTGCTTTACGGTTAATAGTTGAACGTGAGCGCGAACGAGAGGGTTTTAAACCCGAAGAATATTGGACTATAGAAGCTGAACTGGCTAGCACTAAAGATGAACACTTCACGGCCCGTCTTATAAGCCGCAATGGTGAAGATTTGAGTAAAAATAAAATAGAAAACGATAAAACTGCAAGCGAAATAAAAGAAGAACTAAGCTCGGCTTCTTGGAAAGTAGATACGATAACCAAAAAAGAAAGGAACCTGAACCCTCTGATGCCTTTTCGGACAAGCACGATGCAGCAGGAGGCCTGGAGCAAGCTTAGATTTTCCGCGAAACAAACGATGGTTTTGGCGCAACAGCTCTATGAGGGAATAGAAATAGAGGGCGAATCCGTAGGATTAATAACCTATATGCGCACGGATTCGGCAAATTTATCCCAAGAGTTTCTGGCTTCTGCTCAAAAATTTATAAATGAAAAATGGGGCGAAAAATACGCTCAGGGTGTCAGAACTTTCAAAAGTAAAAGCAAAGGCGCGCAAGAAGCGCATGAGGCCATACGCCCAACCAGTCCATACCGCACGCCTGAAACATTAAAAGGTAAATTAGAGCCGAAAGTATGGAAACTTTACGATATGATATGGCGCAGAACGGTGTCTTCACAAATGCCGCCCGCTGTTTTTGATACGGTTGGCGTAGATATATCTGCTTTGGGCCAAACCCCTTCGATGAGTTCGATAAACTCACCACAAGCAGGCTCAGGGCAAGCAAACAATTTTTTGTTCCGTTCAAACGGTTCAACTTTAAAATTTGACGGTTTCCTGAAAGTTTGGCCGACCAACAAAGAAGATGAATTTTTGCCTGAATTAACTAAAGATGAAAAATTAAAACACGTTGATACTGTTACCGAACAGCATTTTACCGAGCCGCCGCCCCGCTATAATGAAGCTTCATTAATTAAAATATTGGAAGAGAACGGGATAGGCCGTCCTTCGACCTATGCGCCGATAATTTCTACAATCCAGGGACGTAATTATGTGGAAAAAGATGAAAACCGGAGGCTTCAGCCCACAGAAATAGGTTTAATGGTAAACGATATAATAGTAGCCAACTTCCCGGAAATAGTTGATATTAAATTTACGGCAACGATGGAAGAGGATCTTGATAAAATAGCCAGCGGCGAAATGGAATGGGTTCCGGTAATTAAAGAATTTTATGATCCCTTCGCTAAACACTTGGCCGAAAAATATGAAACTGTGGAGAAAAAAGAGCTTATAACCGAAACGACAGACGAAGTATGCGAAAAATGCGGCAAACCAATGGCTATAAAATTCGGCCGGTTCGGCAAATTTATGGCCTGTTCCGGTTTTCCTGATTGCCGCAATACAAAGACCCTTAAAAAGGGTTTGGGCGTCCCCTGCCCTTCGTGCGGTAAAGGCGAAATAATTGAACGAAAAAGCAAACGCGGCAGATTTTTCTACGGCTGTTCAAATTATCCCAATTGCACATTTGCTCTTTGGGAAAAACCCACCGGAGAAAAATGTCCGACCTGTAATTCACTTGTCGTACAGAACAAACAAGGCAAGCGTTGTTCGAACAAAGAGTGCGGATGGAAACCCGAAAAAATAGAAGAGAGCGCAGAAGAAAAAGCATAATTTTTCTTTCATAACCGCTTGCGGGGACGATTGTTGATGTGCCGCAAAACCGGCTGCCTTTCGGTGAACTCGCCCTCGCAAAACTTGGGCTCAAACAACACCTTCGGCAACCTCTTTGCGACATCAACTTCCGTCTCCTCAGATGTTATTCAAGACAAATTAAGCTTTCAGAAAAAAATGGTATGTAAAAACCTCATCTTTTATGATGAGGTTTTTGTTTTGTTTAATAACCCAAATCTGCCGGCAATTGGTCGCAAATAAAATTTATCTGCGGCGTTGTTATATATTCAAGAGTTATCTCAATTGGTTCGGGAAGTTTTCCTTTGGCGATCATACGGCAATTAACTAACGTAAGTTCAATGGCATGCCAAACTTCAGAAGAATTTTTTTTAACCAAAAGAAGACGCCTTCGTTTCCATTGACTTCTTGGGCCGCGATAATCATTTATTTCAATGAACATACCTGACCGCCACTTATTGCAAAACGCTTGGGCATTCCATGAGGCTCCGGAAGAATCGTAAGTAGTCTGAGGCATTTTTTTCCTTTCAAAAAACGAACTAACCATTTTTACCAAATAGGCGTTTTGTTGTCAAAATAAAACCTCATCTTTTAAGACGAGGTCTTTGTTTTTTTAATTCCTGTCGGAGGCAAGATATTCATCATATCTTTGCTGAATAAGTTCAACATCGTCGGCTGTCGGGTAGCCGCTGCCATAAGTCTGATACTGTTGACTGAAACCCATTACTCTCATTAAAGAAGAGAGGTCTGAAACATGAAAAAAAGAAAGCGGAATATCAGCTATCTTTTCTCTCAGTTCAACAGCCGCTTCGATAGCCTTCATGGTCCTGATATGTCTGTCGTCCGGTCTGTAATCACAACCCATTTTTCTTGCTCCTTATCTATTTGTAAGAGATGGCGGGTCAACAATATGGAATTCTTCACCTCTGAATTGTTCGAGAGTAACGACCGAATAATCAACGGGGTCAGACCCGATAATTCGCTGTCGATTTTCTGGCGTAAGTTCAACAACCCTTACAGCAGAAGAAGAAATTCTATCTGCTATAATTAATGTGCAGATACCGTAGTTGTCTCCGCTTCGAAAAACAGTAAGAAGCATACCCGGATCGAGCTTTTTAAACAGCTCGGATTTCCATTCGTAAGTTGCGCGGGACGCGCTAGAACTGTTCATTTTTTCTCCTTTTTTATTTTCCAATGTACTAAAATTTGATTAAGTTTAAATTTTATATCACAATATAAAAAGTATGTCAAAACGCTTAGAAATTCTTTTTACGTTCAAAGACGGAAATTGGAATTTCAAGCGTCCCGAGGAGTAAAAACGACGAGGGAATTCCTGTATATGAAACCGTCAATCGAAACAATTATAGAAATTGCAAAAAATAATAATCCGAATTCCGACTCGGCCTTACTTGAGCGCGCTTATAAATTTGCTGAAACAGCTCATTCGGAACAAGTGCGCTCCTCGGGCGAACCCTATATTATTCATCCTCTTTCGGCGGCACAAACTTTAGCTCAAATGAAACTGGATGACGCAACAATTGCCGCGGCTATATTGCATGACGTGGTTGATGACACGCCATTTACAGCCGAAGATATACAAAAAGAATTCGGGGAAGAAATAGCTTTTCTGGTGGATGGTGTAACTAAACTCGGAAAAATAAAATATCAAGGCGAAGAGCGCCACGTTGAAAACTTACGTAAAATGTTTCTGGCTATGGCTCAGGATATACGGGTGGTCTTAATTAAACTTGCGGATCGCCTTCATAACATGGAGACGCTCTCGTCTCTTCCTGAACGCAAACAGCATCGCATAGCCTTGGAGACACTGGAAGTTTATGCTCCTCTTGCGTCGCGCTTGGGCATGGGAGAATTAAAGGGTCGTCTTGATGATCTGGCTTTCCCGTATGTTTATCCTGAAGAATATAAAACGCTTAAAAACAAGGTTGGTGATCTTTACGAAAAACGCGCAGAATATCTTGAAAAAATAAAACCTCTTCTCTTTGAGATCCTCGCTAAAGAAAGCATACATCCGGTAGCCATTCATGCCCGCGCAAAACATTATTATAGTCTTTGGCAAAAACTACATAGATCAAACCTGGAAATAGATAAGGTTTATGACATCGTCGCTTTGCGCATAATAGTACAGGATATTTCGACCTGTTATGCGGCTCTTGGGGTTATACATAAATACTGGAAGCCTCTACCGGGCAGGATAAAAGATTATATCGCGCTACCCAAACCAAACGGATATCGTTCCATACACACAACCGTATTTTGTGAAGACGGCATTATAACGGAATTTCAAATAAGAACTCCGGAAATGCACAGAGAAGCTGAACATGGCATAGTTGCCCACTGGGTTTATGAAGAAGAAGGCAAACCCGATCAAGGCTCTCTTACATCCAAAAAATTGCGCTGGGTAAAACAGCTTTCGGAATGGCAACATGAAATACAAGGAACAGATGAATTTTTGGACGCATTAAAAATAGATTTCTTCAAAGAAAGAATTTTTGTGTTTACGCCAAAAGGAGATGTTATTGAATTGCCCGAGGGCGCCACACCTCTGGATTTTGCTTTTGCTATACATTCGGATATAGGCATGCAGGCCTCAGGCGCCCGCGTGAATGATAAATTTGTAAGTTTGGATACGCACCTGAACAACGGAGATGTTGTAGAGGTTATTACCCAAAAGGGCAAAAAACCATCAAAAACTTTAATAGATATAGCAAAGACCACTGCTGCACGTTCACATATAAGAAGGTCTCTTCGTGCTGAGGGCATTGAGATTATCACCAAAAAAGAACCGATCCGCGTTGAAATGACACTTGGCATCGAAGATCGCGTGGGATTATTAAAAGATGTGGCCGCACTTCTTGCAAAATTCGGGGCAAATATAATAAAAATTGAAAGTTCGGACGTTAAAAACACGGCCGAAATTCACCTTTCCGCAATAATTCATTCAAAAAATGAGTTGCCGCGTATCCTGTTCCGTCTCAAAAAAATAAACGGCGTAGTAGATATAAAATCTAGGTTTGTATAAGGCCTTCGGCCTTGTCGCTCAAGGAATACGATAAGAAAATAGCTCCTCTTGAGGAGCTATTTTGAATTATTTTTGGGCCCATTCAACATTATTATTCCATATCTTGTCTTCTGTCTCGGCAAGCGCCAAATTCATCCGGGCGACATCAACCGGGTGATACCTTTCCTCTTTAGTCTCACTTAAAACAAGCCACTTTGGAAGATATTCAATAGGAATACGTACCTCATAAACATTCTTTCCGCTATGGTTAAAAACTTGGATAAGCCATTCAAGAGGATCGCATCCGTGTATCGGAGAAAAAACTTTAACCGAGAAAATGCTTATCTTTTTTCTAAGATAAGGATATATTGGGTTTTTCACCTTACGCTTTTTGTCGTATGGCACAAGAACTCCTATATAAAAACCGGAACCCACAGAAAGCTTTTCCTCGCGTTCAAGTATGTTAACGCATGTCCAAACTTGTTCCATGTCTGCGCCAAATTCCATAGTATATTTTAGAATCTCGGATACAAGAGTGCCCGGAAGATAATTGGTATGACCTCCCAACCATTCGTCGTTTTGCGAACGAGTGAACAATTCTAATACTGCATCTTTAACTGCGTCGCTGATATAAGGAAATTTAAGTTCGAGATCATCCAGATCATATTTCTCGCCTATTTCTTGAGCGACTTCATATCGCCTCAAAGTCATTGCCGCATGCAGATATTTACATCGCTTGACGCCAATTAAATCCCAAGGATTAAATCCGAACTCTTTATCATCGCTAATTGTACAATCACAATTTAAAAGATATTCTGCATAACCCGTTTTTGAAACCACCAAAAAATAGCCTACTTCGTGACCATCTATAACAACTTTATTTATAATTTCTGCTTTATAGTATTCATTTTCGTAAGTATTCGGCAGCATTACTTCTCCCTATTTGTAAAAGTTCTTCCTGTATATTAGAAAAATATAATCTTTTGGTCAAATCCAGCCCTAATTTAAAAAAATTAGATCTGGACAAACCCTTCAACAAGTTCAGGGTAAACAAAAAATCCCGCATCCGCCGGCTGGCGGAGCGAGATTTTAAGATTTACGCGTTTGTGTTTTTTAAACGAATCTTAACTAAGCAATATTTTTAGAATTCTATCCAATTCTTCTTTATCACTAAAACTTATAGATAATGAACCTCGTTTCCCGTTTTTAAGGATGCGCACGCGTACACCTAACTTAGCTTTAATTTGATCTTCTAAGGCTCCCCTTTCCTGTCCGCCTTCACGAGTCGGGGCTTTACGAATCCGCGCTTTAAATAATCTTGCTATTTCTTCGGCGCCGCGTACGGATAATTTTTCTTTTTGTATCTTTGAAAACAACGCTCTTTGGGCCTTTTCTGTGTTTAAAGACAAGATTGCTCGGGCGTGTCCTTCACTGATACTGCCGCGAGAAATGCTCTCTTGCATTACTGAAGGTAAACCAAGCAAACGTAAAGTATTAGTAACAAACTCGCGACTTTTCCCTACGCGCGCAGCAATTTCTTCATGTATAAGCTCAAATTCTTCCAGCAGGCGCTTAAAAGCTACGGCTCTTTCAATCGCGTTAAGATTTTCCCGTTGAACATTTTCTATCAAAGAAAGCACTAAATTGTGTCGCTCATCGCGGGTTTCACGGACAATAACCGGCACGCGAGGAAGTTTCGCAATTTTTGCGGCACGCCATCTGCGCTCTCCCGCAATTATTTCAAATTGAACTTGCGATCCTTTTTCAGTAGATTTTTGGATTTTTCTTGCAACAATGGGCAAAAGTACGCCGTGTTCTGCAATAGATGCCGCTAATTCGTGCAACGCGTCCTGGTCAAACTCTCGCCTGGGCTGGTTGGGATTTGGCTGAATATCCTCAACATCAATTAAATATATATTTTCACGGTTTTTTCCGGCTTTTTCTTTTTTGATCGATTTTTTAACTTCTGTCTTTTTCTGCGGAATTAAAGATTGTAAACCTTTAGCGCTTGCCATAAATTTATATTCCTATATTAATTATTTTTTATTAATCTGTATCTATCGTCCCTTCGATCTCTTCAGTAGAAACTATCGGGTTTTCGATCCCTCCATGTATCCTTACTATTTCTTCGGCCAGTTGTTTATATGCCGCGGCGCCTTGAGATTCCGGATCAGTTTGGAAAATAGTTTGTCCTTTCGCTGGAGCTGAGGCCAAAGCGCTGTTTCGGGGAATGATCGTATCAAAAACTCTTCCGTCAAAATTACGCCTTAGATCTTTGGCTATATTGCGATGTGTGGCGCTGCGCTTATCGTATAAAGTTATCAATGCGCCCAAAATATTTATATCAGTTCCTAAGTTATCTTTCATGAGACTTATTGTACCCATCAATTGATTTAATCCCTGTATTGAAAAGAATTCGCACTGAACAGGGACCAATATTTCATTGGCCGCAACAAAACCGTTAATGGTTAACAATCCCAAACTTGGAGGACAATCGATTAAAATATAATCGTATTCATCAACAAAACTTTCAAGTAGAGATTTGAGTTTAAATTCCCGCTCGGGCAGATCCACCAACTCTACGGTTGCTCCGGCAAGGTCTGCTGCTGCGGGCAAAAGATCATAGCCAAAAATTCCTGAAGAGCGTTTGATATCCGCACCGCTAACCTTACCCATCAATGCGTGATAAACATGCGTTGCTAAATTTTCCGGTTTAATTCCCAACCCTTGGGTTGCGTTTCCCTGCGGATCAATATCAACCAATAAAACCTTCTTGCCCATTATGGCAAGATAAACGCCTAAATTCAGCGCGGTAGTTGTCTTGCCGGTGCCGCCTTTTTGGTTTGCGATTGCAATAATTTTAGCCACACCCAGTATATCAACTTCCAGCGCCAAACGCTGTTTTCACGCGTTTGTACTCTTGAAGTCTTAAACCTAAGAATTTTCGACCTTGTGTTGATTTTAAGTAATGTTCTCGACGTTTGGCATCCTTTTCATTCAAACAAGCTTCGTAATAAATGAGTATAATCGGTAAACGAAATTTTGTGGAAAATGAAAGCCCTTTTCTATGTTCTTCTAATCTTTTATTAAGATCTGTTGTGTAACCAACATACCGTCTGCCATCTGCCAAGCTCTTTAAAACATAAGTATAGAAGAACATACTGGAAGTTGTATTTCTGGGCACAACACCAAATTAACACGTCTGCGGGGGTATTGGCAACGAATAAAAAAAGCTATATTATCTTGATGTTGAAACAGAATGCCCTGAATTAATGGTAGATATATCCAGCACTAATTTTGCCGAAGTGGCGGAATGGCAGACGCGCACGACTCAAAATCGTGTGAGGCAACTCATGAGGGTTCGACTCCCTCCTTCGGCACAAAACAAACCTGTATAGGTTTGTTTTTTTATGTTGGAGTCGAACAGGAAAGGGGTCGGGAAAACGTAGTTTTCTCGTATAGGAAAATATTAAAAACCGAGGGTTTTTAAGAGTGAGCGCAAGCGAACGAGTTCGTCTCCCTCCTTCGGCACCCTTCGACTTCGTTCAGGGTAAACAAAAACAAAAGCCCCGTTTTATCGGGGTTTTTGTACATTTCTAGCTAGAAATAAATTTATCTGACCGCATCTTTCAAAGCTTTTCCTGCTGAAAAACGAGGAACTTTAGTGGCTGGAATTTCCACTGCGGCACCGGTCTTTGGGTTGCGGCCTGTTCGAGCCTTTCTGTGAGCAACTCTAAATTTACCGAAACCTGAAACCGCGACATCCTCACCGCCGCTTAATGATTTGGCGATAGTGTCAAAAACGGTATCAACAACGCGTCCTGCTTCAGCGCGAGAGCTTCCGAGAAGCTTTTGTACTGCTTCAACTAATCCATCTTTTGTCATAAAACTCACCTCCTTTTAAAATTGCCCTTATAAGGCATAGTTTTTTACCGTTCTATTGTAACAAACCCTTAAAAAATAAGCCAAAATGCGTTGTCCACAGATACCTTTTACGTTTTTCCCTCAAAAATAAGATTTGATTTTGTGCTAAGCGACTTAGCAGAAGCATAAACCGCAAAATAGTGCCGAGCGCAAGCGAATTTGCGGAAAAGGAAACGCATACGAACGAAGTGAGCGGCGGCCCGCTCCGGAAATTCATGCTGTTATGAGGCTTATTTTACAAAGCGTTGTAGCGTCAAGTGAAGCTGAAAAATTAATTATTTCGCATACTCTATCACTCTGGTTTCTCTTATGACGTTAACTTTGATCTCTCCCGGATATTTAAGCGTAGATTCTATCTGATCGGCTATGGAGCGGGCTAATTTTTGAGCTCCCCAATCGTCTATATCTTTTGGAGCAACAAAAACCCTCAATTCCCTGCCGGCTTGAATGGCAAAAGATTTTTCAACTCCTGGAAATTCATTAGCTATACGCTCAAGGTCTTCTAGACGCTTAATATAATTCTCCACCGTATCGCGTCTGGCACCTGGACGTGCCGCTGAAATCGATTCCGAAACTCTGACAATTATAGATTCGGGGTTTTCGTTCGGATATTCGTCGTGGTGAGACTGCATTGCCTTAATAACCTCTTCATTAACGCCGAATCTGGCCAATAATTTTCTGCCTATTTCAACGTGAGTTCCTTCCACCTCGTGATCAATTGATTTACCGATATCGTGGAAAAGCGCTCCTTGTTTGGCTACACTCACGTTTGCGCCAACCTCAGCAGCTATCATGCCGGCAACATGCGCGGCTTCTATTGAATGCAACAAAACATTTTGTCCGTAACTTGTTCTGAACTTAAGCCGCCCTAACAAAAAAATAAGACGAGGATCTATGCCTATGATCCCGACATCCGTAACCGCAGCCTCTCCAGCTCTTCTGATCTCTGCTTCGATCTGAGCTTTTGCCTGCTCAACAACTTCTTCAATACGCGCAGGTTGAATTCTTCCGTCAGAAATAAGCTTTTCAAGCGCGATCTTAGCAATATGCCGTCTTATGGGATCAAATCCGGAAACCACGATCGCTCCCGGAGCATCATCAACTAAAATTTCACATCCGGTTGCCCTCTCAAGAGCCTTAATATTCCTTCCCTCTTTGCCTATAATACGTCCTTTTAGATCTTCATTTGGTAAAGCAACCACGGTTGTCGTAACGTCCGCGGAATGCGAGCCGGCATAACGCTGCAGGGCCGTAACGATTATTTCTCTGGCTCTTTCGGAAAAATGTTCTTCTCCTTCGGCAACCAATTTTTGTGTACGTCTGGCCAAATCGTCACTTATGCTGGATTCTACACGACTAAAAAGCTCAGACTTTGCTTCTTCAAGAGAAAGTCCGGCAATGGTAGCTAAACGCTTTATTTCGTCTTCTTTTAACTGTTCAAGTTCTTGTCTTAAAGCGCCGACCTTATCTGCTTTTGCCACAACCGCTTCTTCAGCGTCTGCAATTTTTGCCGCTCTTTCATCTAGTTTGCCTTCAATGCGCTGAATTCTCTCTTCGGCAGAATTAAGCGTACGCTCACGTTCACGTGCTTCTTTTTTTGCCTCTTCAATTAATTTAACCGATTTTTCCTGTCCTTCAATTACTAGTTTGTTTGATTCCTCTTTTGCCTTACTTAATAATCTTTTCGCTTCGGATTCGGCTGAAGCAATTTGCTGCGTAGCTAAAAATTTACGCAATAAATATCCTACAGATATCCCCAGAAAAATCAGGAACAACCCAAAAAACGTCTGTACAAAAGGCGTCATAATTTAAAATATGTGTATGCGATCTTGAAACCATTTATATAAGATCTGTACGCGTTGGGCCTATTTAAATAGAAACGATATTTCAGCTAACAGAAAAATTCGTATAGAAGTATCGTTTATTTTTACTATTTAATAAAGAGAGGAATTACCCGTTCTCGCTTAGTCAAAGCTCGATTCGTCGAGGCGACGGCCGGAGATTTTTGCTTGGTAAAACCTTAGAAGATAATTACAAAATTTATCTACCACCGCTCTTCATGACAGACATAACGCGCCAGAAAGCAACACAAATTGATAAAAGAATTAATAAATATTTCAGTTCGGGGTTAATTTTAGTCTAAAAAATTAACCAGAATAATCAATATTCTGGTTTATATATTAGGCTAAAAACTTTCTTTGGTCAAATATTAATAAGCATCAATTGAGGAACGGGCATATTCATAGCCCGAAATAGGCAATTTAGCTATTTCTTCGGATGTCATCTGCCCTACCAAGCTCATTGCCATCTTACATTTTTCTGAACAGGAAGAAATATAATAGGTAGTGCGATCACATCCTCGAAGATGCGCCTCGCCACGATTCTGCCACGCATTCACCAAATCAAATAACTTAATCAGGCCCTCGCGTGAAACAGTAATCATCTTCTCTGATCCTGGAACCATCTTCTTCTTACGAATTCAAAAAAACATAATCTCTATATCGTGAAATCTATAATTGTACAAGCTATTCCACCGTTACAGATTTGGCAAGATTTCTGGGTTTATCTACATCACAACCTCGGGCGACTGCCGTATGATAAGCCAAAAGATGTAGGGGTATAGTAGTTAAAACAGGCAATATTGGTTCAAGTGTTTTTGGAATAAATATTGCCGCATCGGCAACTTTAAGAATGCGTTCATCCCCTTCGGTGGCAATAGCTACAATTGGTCCGCCGCGCGCTTTTATTTCTTCAAGATTAGAAATGGTTTTTTCATAAACTGAATCCTGAGGAACAATAGCGATTGTCGGGAAAGAAGGCTCTATAAGCGCAATTGGTCCGTGTTTCATTTCCGCGGCATTATAGCCTTCAGCATGAAGGTAAGAAACCTCCTTAAGTTTAAGCGCTCCTTCCAAAGCAATAGGAAAATTATACTTACGCCCCAGGAAAAATACGTGTTCGGCGTCTTTTAACCAGTTGGCGAGGTCTATAAAAACCTGCTCCTGTTCCAATATGCGGCTCATTTTATCCGGTAACGCAACCAGTTCGGCCAACAATTCCTTGGCCCGTGTGATCTCCAAATTTCTCATCCGGCCCAGGAATATGGACGCCATTGTAAGAACGGTGATCTGCGACAAAAAAGCTTTTGTGGAAGCAACAGCTATTTCCGGTCCGGCATGATTATAAATTCCGGCATCGGTTTCCCGAGCAACGGATGAGCCGACCACATTGACTATGCCCATCGTAAAAACATTCCTGCGTTTTGCTTCGCGTACAGCAGCCAGAGTATCTGCGGTTTCTCCTGATTGGGAAACCGCGATAAGAGTTGCCTTGTTATGATTATCCAAAATAGGATGGCGATAACGGAACTCTGCGGCATATTCAACTTCTGTTGGAATTTCTGCTATTTCTTCAAAAAGATATTCCCCTATTAAAGCAGCGTGATATGCGGTACCCATACCGGTTAAAATTAATCGCTCGGTATTTGCTAAATGTTTAGCATAATTTTCTAATCCGCCAAATTTCACCAAACCTTCGTCTACCATAATTCTTCCGCGCATGGTGTTTGCTACAACCTCGGGCCCTTCAAAAATTTCCTTGTGCATGAAATGCGCATGTCCGGATTTTTCAGCCTCTTCAAGCGTCCAGGGAATTTCAACTAAACGCTTAAGTAACTCGTCTCCTCCAAGATCCTTAATACGAAAACCCTCAGGCGTTAGGGTTGCCATTTCGCCGTCTTCAAGAAATACCACCTTTTTTGTGGCAGCAATTACCGCAGATGGGTCAGAAGCCAAAAGACATTCGCCCTCTCCTATGCCGATAAGTAAAGGAGAAGAATTGCGCGCTGCAACTATTTTTGCGGGATCCCCTTCTGAGATAACTGCTAACGCATAAGTGCCTCGCACGCGCGACAAAGCCTGCGCCACGGCATCTTCGAGAGTTCCGCGGAACAAACTTTCAATTAAGTGCGCAAGCACTTCTGTATCTGTATCAGAAGAAAATTTATGTCCGGCTTGATCAAGTTCATTCTTGAGCGAGACATAATTTTCTATAATTCCGTTGTGAACAAGATGAATTTTGCCGGTGCAATCTTTATGCGGATGCGCATTAATATCGTTCGGCGCGCCATGCGTAGCCCATCTGGTATGTCCTATTGCTACTGTCCCCAACGGAACATTTTTATTAACTTCGGTCTCGAGTTTAGCTACGCGTCCTGCATTCTTTAAAAATTTTATCGGCTCACCGATATTATGTACGGCTATACCCGCCGAATCATATCCACGGTATTCTAATCTTTTAAGCCCGTCGATTACGATAGGTGTTGCCTGTTTATTTCCTATATATCCGACTATGCCGCACATAATACCTAAATTCTAAATTCGAAGCACGAAGCACGAAACAAACTCGAGTTTCCCAAACTCTAAACATGTTTTTTTGGATTTAGAATTTGGAATTTAGATATTGTTTCGGATTTCGATATTCGGATTTAGGATTTTATTGCAAGATCATCTTAATGTCTTCATCATAACACTAATACGTTATTCACCAATCAACAGCTTTAACTAAAAAATCGCCTGTTTTGCGGGCGATTTTTATACTACTATGTTCAGCAATTTATCTTCTACATATATCACCCTGTGTATATTTTTATCCTTCGTATACTTATTTACCGCTTCCATTTCAAGGGCCTTAGCCATAACAACCTCTTCTTTGGTGCCTATTGGCGCCTTAAATGTAGCCCGCATTTTGCCGTTAATTTGAACAACGATCAATACTTCTTTTTGTTCCAAGGCACCCGCATCATAAGCCGGCCACGGCGCCAGTTGAATCGATTCGCCATGAGCTAATTTTTCCTGCCACAACTCTTCGGCCAAATGCGGAGCAAAAGGAGAAATAAGCAAAGTTAAAGTTTCGGCATCGCTTAACGCAATATTTTTTGTATTTGCTTGCCCCGAGCGAAGTCGAGGGGTTTGCGCGATCAGCTCATTCACATACTCCATCATTGCGCTAAGGGCGGTATTGAATGCAAAATTTTCTATATCTTCGGTAACTTTTTTGATAGTCTTATTTCTTATTATCTTTGTATCATTTTCTGTTCCGCCGGTTGGCAGATTATCATCCGGTAAAATTTCTCTTTCGCTTACTAAATTATATACTCTGCTTAAAAAACGCCATAAACCGATAATGCCCCGCGTATCCCATGGCTTCTGAACTTCAAGCGGTCCCAAAAACATTTCATACATACGCAAAGAATCCGCTCCATAATTTTCTATTACTTCATCGGGATTTATAATATTTCCGCGCGATTTAGACATTTTTTGTCCGTCGGGACCCAATATCAAGCCCTGATTCATTAATTTTGCGAAAGGTTCTTTTGTAGAAACCAATCCTTCGTCAAATAAAAATTTGTGCCAGAATCGCGCATACAACAAATGTAAAACCGCGTGTTCTACTCCGCCGACATATAGATCAACATTCATCCAATATTTTTCTTTTTTCGGATCAACATAATTTTTTTCGTTATGCGGATCAATAAAACGTAAATAATACCAGCAAGAACCTGCCCACTGCGGCATAGTATTGGTTTCTCTTTTTGCCGCACTCCCGCACCGGGGACATTCAGTATTGACCCAGTCGTCCATTTTTACTAATGGCGACTCGCCGGTCCCTGAAGATTTATAAGTTTTAACATCCGGCAAAGTAAGCGGTAATGCTTCTTCAGGCAAAGGAACCGTGCCGCATTTTGAACAATGAACAATCGGTATCGGCTCGCCCCAATATCTTTGACGCGAGTATATCCAGTCACGAAGTCTGTAATTAACTACTCCTTTAGCTAAACCATGCGCCTGTAACCAAACAATTATGCGTGATTTTGCGTCCTCGTTCCAAATACCATTGAATTGTTCCGAAGCGACCATGATCCCCTCAGCTTCATATGCTTCTTTTAATCTATGCTTTTTGTTGTCCTGACTTATAACTTCAATTATCGGCAAATCGAATTTCTTAGCAAAATCAAAATCTCGTTTGTCGTGCGCCGGTACAGCCATTATTGCTCCGGTGCCGTAATGCTCCAAAACATGATCGGCCACAAATACGGGAATTTTTTTATTATTTGCGGGATTAATTGCGGTAATGCCTTCAAGCTTAATGCCTGTTTTAACGCCCCCTTCTTCCTGTCTTTCGCGATCGCTTTTCTTTTTTGCTTCACCGATATACGCTTCTACCTCGGGTTGATTTTTGATATGCCCGTGCAACTTATGGATCAATTGATTCTCGGGCGCCAAAACAACATATGTAGCACCAAATATTGTATCCGGACGGGTAGTAAATACGGCAAGATCATGATCAGCATCTCCGCCAGCTGGCGGATTTTGTTTAGTACCTACAAGTTTAAAGATTATTTCAGCTCCTTCAGAACGTCCTATCCAATTGCGCTGCATTTCTTTTATTCTGTCGGGCCAATCCAACTCATCAAGATCGCGAAGTAAACGATCCGCATAAGCAGTTATCTTTAACATCCACTGCCTTATTTTCTTTTTTTCAACGGACGTGCCGCACCGTTCACATTTCCCGTCTACTACTTCTTCGTTTGCAAGACCCGTGGCGCAACTTGGACAATAATTAATAGGAGCTTCCGACTCATAAGCCAAACCCCTTTCAAAAAGTCTAAGAAAGATCCATTGTGTCCAACGATAATATTCCTGATCGGTGGTATTTACTTCGCGCGACCAATCGTAAGAAAAACCCAAACTTTTAAGTTGCTTACGGAATCCTTCTATATTTTTTGCAACAGAAACAGCGGGATGAGTCTTTGTTTTTATCGCATAATTTTCTGCCGGTAAACCGAAAGCGTCCCAACCCATCGGATGCAAAACATTAAACCCCCGCATGCGGAAATAACGGCTTAAAATATCGGTGGCCGTATATCCCTCAACATGACCGACATGCAAACCCTCACCGGAAGGATAAGGAAACATGTCCAGAACATATTTCTTGGGTTTTTCTGACCCGCCGGCCGGCGGATCTGCAGCACGAAAAATATCGGGATGCTCCTCCCAATATTTTTGCCACTTCGATTCAATTTTTTTAGGGTTATAGGGCATGCCGTATGTTGCCGACGCCTTGGCGGAGATGCAACCACGTGCATCCGCCTCTGGCGGACTAATAAAAATTTCTAATTCCTAATATCTAAATAAAAATCAAAAGTTCAAAATTATAATCCAAAATCCGGAATACACTTACCTCCAGAATCTGTAACAATAACTATAGTACCATCTGGTTGTATCGGCGTGCCCTTATCCATACAAAAATAACCTGGTAAGCATGCGCCGCCGCAAGGCGTAATAATCGCTATTAAATTATAGAAAATAAATATGAAGAAACAAACAATTAATATTCTGATTTTTTTGTTTTTAAGAATTTTCTTCATATCGGCAGATTAAACGTTTTCTTAGAGTTTAGTACGGTCTGTTCCGCAACTTGTTCGAATGGAATTTCTTTGATTTTTGCGATATGTTCAGCTACAAAACGGACATTAACCGGTTCATTTCTTTCTCCCCTGTGGGGAACCGGGGTTAAATAAGGAGAATCTGTCTCGGTAAATATGCTTTCTACTGGAATTTCCTTAATGATCTTATCCCAAGCATTATTATATGTAATTAGACCAGTGAAAGACAGACCAAATCCCAGTTTAATATATTCTTGCGCCTGCTCCTTATTCCCGGAATAACAGTGGCTAACTCCTTTTAGACCGCGCGGCACATATTCCTTAAGGATATTTAACATATCATTATGCGCTTTACGTTTTTCTCCGCCTACCTCTCCGTCCCGGCAATGCAAAATAACGGGTTTTTTAACTTCCAGGGCAAGCTCAAACTGATCACGTAAAATATCTTCTTGTCGCGCTCTATCCTGCTGGCTTACATTAAGACGTTGAATGTAATCCAAGCCGCATTCCCCTATTGCTACCACGCAAGGTTCAATGGCTAATGGATGCAAAAGATCTATATTACAATCTTCTATTATATTTTTATCCACCGATTCATCGTCTTCATCCGGATCGTGTTGTGTGGGTTTCGTATAAAGCGGGTGCAAACCCACTGCGGCAAATATTAATCCTTTATATTTTTCAGCAAACTCAACTGCTTTTTGCGACGTACTTAACTTTGTTGAAGGCGCAATCATAAAAACGCCGGCGTCTTTAGCCCGACCTATGATTTCCTCAACATCATCCTTAAAAATATTAAAATGTATATGGGCGTGAAGATCTACTAACATAAGATCAAAATTCAAAACGCAAAGATCAAAAGTATTATAATTTTGCTCTGCAAAATTTTTATTGGACGCGCGGGAAAAGCGCTTCACCCTTAACCACGTGAGGTTTTTGTTTTTCCCAAGCCTTACCGTCATTTATATCAACGCCGTATTGTTTCAATATTTTTTCCGCTGTATCGGGCATAAACGGCATCAATAACCAGCCAATATTAATTATCAAATAAACAACATTCGGTATTACGTTTTTAGCATTATCTCCTTCCCAGGGCTTTTCCCGGTCAATATATGTATTGCCTTCACGTACGAGCGAAAAAACATTCTGTAGCGCATCGTTGAATTTATAATTTTCTATATTTTCTGTATATTTTTTCCATATCGCTTCAACGTTTTTTTTGAAAATACTATTAGACACAGTAATTTCGTCGAATTTTTTTTCTGCGATTGCGGCAACACGAGCAACCAAATTGCCCAGACCATTTGCAAGTTCCGAACTGTATATGTCGGCCATGCGCTCTTTGGTCATATCGCCGTCTTGAGTTGTTGGTATCTCTTTTAGCAAAAAATATCGTACTGCATCCGCTCCATATTTATCTATTAATTCAAAAGGATCTATAACGTTGCCCAGAGATTTAGACATTTTCTGTCCGCCAGACTGAATATGACCGTGAACCAATATACTTTTTGGCAGGAGCAACTCAGCAGCCAAGAGCATAGCCGGCCATATAATCGCGTGGAAGCGAAGAATATCTTTGCCGATTATGTGCAGATCCGCAGGCCAAAACTTATTAAATAATTCGCTGTCTCCTCTCCCGTAACCCAAAGCGCTTATATAGTTAACTAGCGCGTCAGCCCATACATATATTGTATGGTCCTCGTCTCCCGGGACAGGAATGCCCCACGGCAGATCTTTTCGCGGCCGGGAAAAACTTACATCTTCAAGACCTTGTTTAATAAAATTATTAACTTCGTTTTGCCGGTGTTCAGGGATTATTTTTATAACTCCTTCTTCATATAACCTTAGAAGTTTATCCTGGTAATCCGAAAGGCGGAAAAAGTAATTTTCTTCTTTTATGATTTCGGGTTTTTTCTTGTGGTCGGAACACATGCCGTCCGTAAGATCGCTCAAAGCTTTAAATGCTTCGCAGCCCTCGCAATAAAGACCGTTATAATCTTTTTTATACAACGTGCCGGAATCACTAAGCGCACGCCACATTTCTGAAGCTCCGGGCCAATGCTTATTTTTATCAGATGTACGGATAAAATCGTTATTGCTTATATTCAACGCACTCGTCAGCGCACGAAAACTTTCACTTATATGGTCAACGAACTCTGCGGGGTCTTTCCCGGTTGCTTCTGCGGCTTTGGCAATTTTTTGGCCGTGCTCATCGGTTCCGGTCAAATAATACACGTCATTCCCTAAAAGTTTCCTGTATCGCGCAATTACATCGCCCTGACACAATTCCAAAGCAAACCCCACATGCGGAGGCGCATTAACATAAGCTATTGATGTTGTCAGATAAAATTTGCTCATTGTTTTTTATGGTCGTGCAAATGTTTAAAAGATATAAGTTTTATTTCCTTATCATCGATTTCTTTGCGGAGTCTGGGCGAGATCAAAACAGACATTTCTTTTTCGCGTTCGTGGTTATAATCATATTGGGGAGCTCTTACAGAAAAACCCGGATGCGTAGATATCTCAATTATACCCTCCGGCAAATTGTTTATAATCCCCATAAAATGTTCTTCCTTAATATTGTCCTGTCCATTGAATTTATCTATCCAAATATCCGGATGAAGATGAAAATCCGGTTTCTCGGCTATATATTGATTACCGTAACGGAATGGTATATATTCTTCCCTTGCAAAACGCGTGTAGGCATCAAATACTTCCGGCATTTGATGTAGCCCCCAATGGTAAGATAAATGCTCAGGATCTTTATTGAACAATTCACGAAACGTACAAAGCTGACGCCAAAATTCCCTGAATATTTTATCTACTACCGGCTTGGGTAAATCCCGCTTCGCTACCCCTTCGCCCAACGGCTTCGGAGGCACAAGCAAGGCTTCGCGGGACAGAGAAATACTTTTATTTTCAATTTCTTTTGCTTTTAACGCACGGGCTACATAACCATCTTTCCCGAACAACCCTTCATCATTCTCATCAAAATTACCCTCAAAAAGATCCAGATGCAACCCAACCGGCAAGCGCACGTTTTGCGTGAGCTTCGCTGCTTGTTTTGCTCCCGAAGTTGTAACAATAGCGCTGGCAGTTGTTACGATTCCCCGTAAAAAAGCATGCAAAATGCCTTCATTGACCGCAGAAGAAAGACCAAAGTCGTCAGCAGTAATTATAACAAGACGTTCTTTTTTATTTTCGTTATTCATGCCGTTAAACAACTATTATTGTATATTCTCCCCGAACCTTATCTTTCTTAAGCATCTCCTTGGCTTCCGTAACAGTTCCTCTGAATATTGTTTCGAATTTTTTGGTCAATTCCCTGCCTATCACTATTTTAGCATCTGGTCCGCATATAACATCTAATTCATCGATGGTTTTAACTATCCTATAAGGTGATTCATAAAGTACTTTTGGCATTTCCTTAAATCGTGTCATCTTTTCAAAAAAAGTCTTCCGTCCTTTTTTTGTAGGAGGATATCCGAGAAAAACTAAATTTTGGGTCTGCAAACCCGAAACAGAAGCCAACGCAGTAAGGGCGCTTGAGCCGGGTATGGGAACTATTTTAAGTTCTTCCCCCAAAATACCCAAAAGCCTGGCCACTAATTCGTTTCCGGGATCAGAAATTCCGGGCGTGCCGGCATCGGTAACCAGGGCACAATTTTTGCTTTGGCGAAGCAGTTCCGCTATCCTAAAAGTTGTGTTTTCTGAACTATGTTGGTGGTAAGATTCTAAAGGCGTTTGAATGTTATAATGCTGAAATAGCTTCCTTGTAACTCTGGTATCCTCAGCAAACACAAAATCCGCCTCTTTCAATATTCTCAAGGCGCGCAACGTGATATCTTCCAAATTCCCTATTGGTGTAGCTACAACGTATAAAATACCGTACATAATCAATATTCTACCTTATTGCACAAAAAAAGAGTTATTTCAATTAAGATAGTTCGCGAATCTAGAATCTGGAATTTTGAATTTAGCACTATTAATTCGGGTATTCTAGATTCCAAATTCTAAATTCAATATTCTACAAACTATGATCCTATCTGTACATTTTCTTTTCGGCGCGGCTGTCGGCGGCGCACTGAACAATCCTACGCTTGGATTACCTATAGCCCTTGCCAGCCACTACATGCTAGATTCGCTTCCGCATCGTGAATATAGCATTGATAATGTTGAAAATATTTCCGTTGTGGGATGGCATAAGGCAGTAATTGATCTTTTTAAAGTAGCTTTTGATTTTTTTGCCGGACTGGTCGTTTTAATTTTACTTTTACCAAGCAGCGCGTCGTTGCCTTGGTTAATGCTCTTTGGATTTTTGGCCTGTGTACCCGACGGGCTTTCTTTTTTGCATTTCTTAACCAAAAAAAATAATCTTCTTACAAAACATTTAAATTTTCATAAACGTATACATATCCATCAAATCAAAGAAGAAACCTCCTGGGGTTTCGGGATCATATTCCAGGTTTTAGCGGTCATTTCATCTGTCGTATTTTTATTAAGTTTATCGTAAATATAATTAAAACCGTCCAGCTCTAATTATTAATTAGGGCTGGGCGGTTTTTGTTGTTTATTTTATTCTTAGAGTTTTTCTAAGCGTGTTTAAAGCTTCAAGACGAATGTTTTTTGTTTCTTCGTACTTTCTATCCTGATATGCCTGCCAAGCCAAAACATCTAGGGCAAAGGCTATTGCCGAAACTATAAGTAAAAAACAGGATAAAAGAAGTAATTCGAAAGAGTTTATTGTTTCGCTTAAAAAATAAAAAGCTATACCGCTAAGACTAGAAGCAAAAATACACTTCACTAAAAAAAGATGCTTTTTATAAAGCCTATTCCAAAAGCTTTCCTGATTCATGATACCGGTCGCTCCTTGATCCATATATAATTTAAAATGAGCTTTATCTATTTAACATCCAAACTATTTACGTGTCAAAAAACAGTCCCGACTCCCCCAACTTACGGAGACGGGACTGTTTCAAAAATATTACTTAAAATCTTTTATACTTTAATTTTTCCTGAACTGAAATCACCGAAAAGCTCGGTCAATACGGCAGCCATAGGTACTGCAAGCAACATCCCTCCCACTCCGCCCAAACGCAACCCTATAAGCAAAGCAAAAATAACTATAACCGGATGAAGCCCTAAAACCTTTCTAAATATAAGCGGTACCAATATATTTCCTTCCAGCTGTTGTAAGATCAGGAAGAAAAGACCTACCAAAACTGATTTAGCCGGAGCTTGAAAGAAAGCAACTACCATAGCAATAATAGCGGTCGCGATCGGACCTACTATTGGAACTATTTCAAGCATCCCGGCAATAATGGACAGAATCAAAGCGTATTTAACCCCAATTACAGTTAATCCCATATATGTAGCAACGCCTATTAATACGGCAAGAACCACCTGACCCTGCAACCATTGTCCTATTTTTTTCTGCGCCCGTTTCCAAAGATCAACAATATATGGGTCTTCGGTTTCCGGAGACAACATACGTAAAAACTTTTCTTCCCCATCCCGCTGAAGGGCCAGATAAAAAGATGCCAAGAAAACCGTGATTATCTGGAATCCTCTACCTACAACATCCGTGAAAACGCCTGTTATAGTTGGAACCAATTGTGTTAAATTCTCGGTTAATTTATCTATATAATTCGGCAAAGTGCTGAAAGCGGGGTTATCGGGCGTAATTCCATAGCGAGACAACACTTCAACTAGTCCGTTAGCGTATACGGGAAAATTGGCGGTAAAATCTGTAAGTTCAATAGCTAAAGGAGGAACCAAAACCCAAAAAAAACCTGTAATACCCAAGAAAAACAATAAATATACGATCACCAATCCCACTATTCTTGGGACTCCTTTGTTTTCCATTTTTGTGGCAAAAGGATCTACTGCGGCCGCAATTACGATGGCAAATAACAATAGCATTATAATATCCCGCATCAAGAAAACAAAAATTAACGCGACAACAGCAGCCACAATTCTAAATATTGTAGTCGTGGGAATATGGATATATACGTTCGTGTTCACCCCGTTTAGAAAATTACATGCAAGCTAACGGCCAAACAAGTTAATAAACTTGTTTGGCAGCTATCAAACGAATAATTTGTCTTATATAAATAATAACCCATAAATACTAGTAATTTTCTAACGGGGTTCATCCCGCGTAATCTCGTAAAATTTCGCTCAGTCTCTAACGGGATTCATAAAACACCTTTTATGCTATCATTTAGAGAGTATTCTTACTATACTATCTCCTTTTTTGTGCGGTCCTATTAAAGCTAAATTGTACCGTTGCGGCTTAAATACATCCTGAGCTACCGAATAAACGTCTTGGGCGGAAACTCCTCTTATTTTTTGAATATAGTCTTCCGGTTTTTCAATATGATTTTTTAATATCTCCTGGGTAGCCAAAAATGAAGCGACCTCATCGGTTTCTTCAAGTCCCAGTAAAAATCTTCCTACTAGATAATCTTTGGCTTTAGCCAGTTCTTTTGTTGCAACTGTCTTGCGCGTTAAAAGATCGTATTCTTTACGTATGGCTGAAATTGCATTCAATACTTCTGAATTTCGAACTCCTGCGTGCGAAACAATATATCCTGAATCCGTATCAAGCGACGGCTGAGTATTAACATAATAAGCCAAACCCATACGGTCTCTTACATTCAAGAAGAGACGTGAACTCATGTTACCGCCCAAAATTGTTGCCAAAACCAATAACGCAAAGCGTCTGGGATCTCTATGATTAAAGGCTCGGGCACCAAACGCAATATGTGTCTGGTCCGTATCTTTAAATGAAACTGTAACGCGGGGCTTAACTTGGTCTTCGACAACCAAAGGTTTAACTGAAGCTACTCTTTTTGGCAGAGGAGCAAAACGTTTTTGTATCTGTTTTAACGTATGCGCAGGATCTATATCCCCTGCCACACAAACCACTGTTCCTAGGGTTCCGTAATAAGTTTTGAAATAAGAAATAATATCTTTTCTTGTTATACGACTTACGGATTCTTTTGTACCGCCCACATACCATCCTGCGGGCTGATCGCCCCACATTGTTTCTTCGTATAGATCTTCAACAAACCTAGTTGGTGTATCAAAATAAAGATTAAGTTCTTCAAAAATAACATGACGCTCGCGCTCAATTTCCTTTGCTGAAAATAGCGGATGGGTCAGCATATCGGAAACTATATCCAATGCAAGATCGGTATGCTCAGAAGCTGCTTTGACCCAATAGCCGGTATGTTCTTTGGACGTGAAAGCGTTATGTTCCGCGCCTACACCATCCAATACCCCGGCAACATCTTCAGTTGTTGGACGCCTTTTTGTGCCTTTAAAAAATAAATGCTCCAAAAAGTGCGATATACCGTTAACTCTTTTTAGTTCGTACTTTGAACCTGCGGCAACCAATACCAAAACAGTTACTGCTCGAGTGTGTTTCATCGGTGCGAGCACAACGCGTAAACCGCTGGCTAGTTTTGTAAATTTATAAGGCATCATCATATGTTTAAATCAAAATTCAAAAATAAAAATGCAAAATTACAATTTAAAATTAAAAAATATTTTAATTAGAATAACACTTCTATAACATTAATTCCTGTATTTCCTCTTTGAGTTCTTTTATTATGCTCATATTTAAGGGGCAGATTTTTATTTCGGAACAAAAAGTCCGCCGGAAAAAATAAAACCCGGATGGCAGGCTTCCGCAACAAAATCCATTTGTCCCTGCACAGCATCTTGGTTAGCTCGTAACTCCGGAACGAGCAGTACTGGCAAGGCAGTTATTTGAGTATAGATACAGGTTAGCTTCCGATCCATTTTATTTATTTGTAGCTGCAGAACGAGAAAGAAAACGACAGCTAAAATAAAAATATAGATATGTATTTTTTGCATGTAAGGTTATAAAATTTCTTAATTTAATTAAATTGTTTCTTGAAAAATGCTTTTAATTCTTCAATCGGTTTTCTAATTTGTTCCATTGTATCGCGCATACGTATAGTAACCGCGTTATCTTCAAGAGTATCAAAATCTATAGTTACACAAAATGGCGTACCTATTTCATCTTGTCGGCGATACCTTCTACCAACCGTGCCCGCCTCATCATACTGGATAAGCCAACGCCCACGCAACATATTCGCCACCTCTTTAGCCTTTGCGGTAACGTTCTCTTTATTCTTGACCAGAGGCAAAACGGCTATTTTTACCGGCGCCACGCTTGGATGAAACGCCAAATATACACGCTCTTCTTTATCTACGGTTTCTGAACGATATGCATCCATCAAAGCCACAAGAACGCTTCTATCTACTCCGCCTGAAGTTTCGATAACATGAGGCATAATAGCTTCTTTTGTTTCTTCGTCAAAAATTCGCATGTCTTGCCCGCTGTACTTCATGTGATTGCTTAAATCCCATTCCCCCCGATCGTGTATGCCTTCAAACTCGCCCCAACCCCAAGGATATTCATATTCAATATCAACAGCGGCTTTTGCATAATGTGCCAGTTCGTCTTTGGCATGATCGTGAAAACGTAATTTTTCAGGATCTATACCAATTTTCTTATACCAAGCCATACGCTGTTCTTTCCAAAATTCATACCAATTATTGTTGTTAGCCGAATCATAAAACCATTGCATTTCCATCTGTTCAAATTCACGCATGCGGAAAGTAAACGGCCCCGGAGTTATCTCGTTGCGAAACGCCTTGCCTATCTGCGCAATACCAAAAGGCAATTTTTTCCTGCTTGCTTTTGCGACCAAAGAAAAATTAACAAAAATACCCTGCGCGGTTTCGGGACGCATAAAAGCTTGTGTTGACTCGTCTTCAACCGGACCCAGATGTGTGCGTACAAGTAAATTGAATTTCTTTGGTTCGCTTAACGCGCCTCCGCAATCAGGACATACATCGTCAACATGATCCCTACGCCACCGCTTATGGCATTTGATACACTCTGATAACAAATCGGCAAACCCAGCCGAAGTATGACCGGAGGCTTCCCATACTTTAGAAGACATCATTATTGCAGCATCCAAACCCACAATATCATCGCGCTTATAAACCATTTCTTTCCACCAAAGACGCTTAATATTATTTTTTAATTCAACTCCAAGCGGACCATAGTCGTAAGAGGATTTAAAGCCGCCATAAATTTCAGACGAGGGGAAAATAAACCCTCGCTGTTTTGCTAAATCTATAATTGTCTCCAAATCAACGGTCATATTTACTAAGGCTCAACTTTACCGCCATTCACGTTATCACGCAAAAGCGCTGTGGTATCTTCACCTAGTTCAAATTCGCGTAAAACATCAGTAAATACATCGCGCCCGGTAAGCTTGGTCGTTGAAATAAGCGGAGCATATTTTCCTATATCCTGAGTTCGCGGCGTATAACTTATACGGAACGATATTTCTCTGGGCTCACTTTTAACTCCAATGCCTGCGGGAAGATCGTCTATATTCCATCTTACTTCTCTGGAACCCTCGTCCCAGAACAACGTTGCGTCTTGTGGGAACAATACAGCTACAAATTCCACACCCGGTCCCAACACAGCTCGAGTAACAACGTCTTTCATCCCGTTGGTTCCTGTAAAAGCCTGCCAAATAACAGTATATGTTGTTGTTTGTCCGACACGCGGCGGAATAGGTCCGGAATTTTGCCCGCCCGGAGCATTACTATATTTAATTTCTTGATTAAGATAAAGCTTGCCGTTAATTCTTACCAGACTGCTGCTATCCCCCAACTTAAGTCCACCGCTTGCAGCGCTTACTTTAATATCAAATTGCGGGTTCCTGTCGTTAAGATTGTTAAAAGGAGGTTCTTCAAATATTTGAGCATTAAACCTAAATTCCTTTTGCGCTCCCGGGTTGATAGTTCTTAGATCAAGAACCGTAGTTCCGTCAAAAACCCAAACATTTTCGTCACGAGATACCGGATCTTCTGAAGCTCGGATTACTTTTTGTTCAAAATATTTTGCCGGTATTTCAGCCGTTAAAACAACATCTTTAAGAACGGTGTTGGTTGTATTTGTAATTATAATATCCAAAGAAAAATCTTCACCAGGATCAACGTTTATAATCCCAGGATTAAATGTTCCTTGAACTCGCTGTGAAATAAGCAGCGAGGATATAGCCGGCCGTATAGTTTCACGTATTTCCTTGAACACCCTGATTATACGCGCACCATCTTCATCTAATTTACCTACAGTAACTTTAAATTCCCCTCCGGTTGCGCCCGGAGTAAAAATTCCTTTAATAGAAATTTGTCCCGTGGCCCCCGGGGTAATGCGTCCCAAATCCCACAAATACACGACTTCGGATGTTGGAGCAGGAAAACTAGAAATAAATTCGTATCCGTCAGGCGTATCCAGCATCAACCCTATATCGATCAAAGGTATTTCTACTTTCGATTCCCAAGACACCACAAAAGTAAATTCGCGTCCCGGGGAGGGCGTTTCGGCAAAATTCAATTTAACATCTAAAGGAAGATCGGTAATTCTTATACGCTGTTCTGCTTCTTTATTGAATTTTAATGAAACGGCCTGTGTCCGGAAAGATAGTTTTGCTGTGGGTCTTACTTCTTCTCCGGGCGAGCCGGTAAATATCATCGTAAACGGGAATGTCTTTTTTTCTCCGGGATTCAATTTAGCGCTTCCTCCCTCCTTGATCCTTATCTCCGGATTATTTTCAGCCTCGGTTCCCGACGGATAAGAAAAAGCAACCCGAACATCCTGCAAAGCAGTATCTGAATTATTTATAACAACTACGTATAATTCGTGCTTTTCGCCTACATTTACTACGGTGGGACCCTTGATACTCAAATCTACTTTATCTGTACTGAAAAAAAGCAGTCTTGAAACCGCAAAATATCCCCCTATAACCAAAGCGATTATACCTAAAAATAGTATTATTCTTGATCGGGTTAACATATAAAAGCTAAAAACAACACAAATTCAAGATACAAGTTACAATAGACAACAACCAAACAATTACTAAATTCCAAACTACAAATTTCAAAAACTTAACTTTAGGTATTGATTATTGAAATTTTAAACATTATCTGTATCTTGCTTCTTGGTTATTGTAACTTAACTTAATTTTACGCTTTATCTATTATATCACACGCTCAAGGAACCAAGAGACGGCTTGTTGATTCGGAGCGGGATATGTTTTTTCTTTTAATAAAAAGGTTTTGAGGCCCGAATTTAAATGTTCGAATACGTGTCCAGGCATATCTTCACCGCTTTTGCTGTTTAAAATCTGTCCTATTGCATATAAATCTTCCTGGTCGAAGTTAAAAATACCGTCTGGGGAACAGGTTGTGCACAAAAGTTCGCCGTCTGATGTTAACGAAGCTCCGTAATTAAAATTATTTGTGCATTGACGACATTTTTTGGATAAAATAAATGTTCCCTGCAGATTAAGCAGATCCCAGAAAAATCTTTGAACCACCACCCACGAGTTCTTTTCGCTGTTGTTTGCGAGCGCACGAAAAGAAAATAAAATATTCAGAAATAAACGCTCATCTCTTTCCGGCTGAACTATAAACGTATCTATAATTGAAGAAATGACCGAAGCCGCAAAAAAATCCTTTGCTGCTGCGCCATTCGTAAAATTCTCAATGGTCTTTGCTCCGGTCAATAAAAAATTGTTCTTCCCTCTGACAAAAGATAGTTCTACTAATGAATACGGCTTGAGGTCAGGACGTAATTTTGCTTCCATTTTACGACCGCCTCTGGCAACAAAATTTTGTTTTCCGAATGCTTCAGTATAAGCCGTAATTAGAATATCGGCTTCTCCGCTGGTTTCGCTCCTGATAATAATTGCGCGTGTCGTATCCATAACATTAAATTAAAAATCAAAATGCAAAAATCAAAATTTTCGTGGGTTGCCTGCCCGCCCCGTGCACGAGTCGGGCCGGGACGGCAACATATATATTTCGTTCCGGCATCCGTCGGAACGAATCACCTTTATTTTTATATTTGATATTTAATTTTTGATTTTACGTAATCCCATCCAAACCCTGCTCTCTCCCAGATCAAATTCGCGTTCGACAATAAAGTCTTCGCCCGCTCTCTTCTCCCCTGTTTCAATTTTTTTAGCGTAAACATCTTTTTTTATTTCTTCAGCGCGTTTCATTATGTCTTCGCCGCTCCTTCCTTGTGCCGACAAGCGTAATAAAACATATTCTTTAGGTTTCATGCCGGCATCTTTGCGCGTAACTTGGACTTGTCTTATTAACTCACGCATCAAACCGTTTATATAAAGCGCCGGTGTAATCGTTGTATCGATTGCTATACCGGCCTGCTCATCGCTTACCCATGCGGGATCTTTTGAAAGAGCGGCTACAATTTCAACTTTTTCTATGTTCAATTCTTCCTGTAAAAGCAAAAATAGTTTCTTATCCAATTTATCTTTATCTGCCGTTTTAGCATCAAACACGAGTTTGCCTAAAGGTTGACGGACTTTTTGTCCGGATTGAGCGCGTAACTTAAGCGCAATTTGTATTTTAAAACGCAACGCTTCCATTGCCTGTTCCAATTCCGGCTTTTGAGATTTTTTATCTATTTTAGATAATTCTGCAAGATGAACAGAGCTCTTCTCTCCCAAACCAAGCCAAATGCTTTCGGCAACGAACGGAATAAAAGAAGCCGAAAGCAAAGCGGTCTGCTTTAAGACAAATCCCAATAATTCGCTTGCTAACTTTAGATCTTCTTTACTTGACGGATGCTGAAAACGGTCACGCGAACGGCGTATATACCAATTTGAAAGGTCGTCGGTTACAAAAGCGCTGATTGCGCGTGTTGCTGCGGTTATTTCATAAACATCCATTTTTTTCTGTACCTCTTCATTTACTGTTGCGAGACGCGAAAGTATCCATTTGTCTAAAATATTATCTTTATCCTGAGCCTGCCGAATGGAGGACGAAACACTATCGGGTATTTTTGTTTTGGGCGGAGCATATAATTCAAAGAATGAGAAAGAATTCCACAGCGTTCCTAAAAATTTTTGCTGTACCTCTTTAAGTTCCTGCTCACTAAAACGCTTGGTGTCTGCCGGATTGTTCATTGTGAAGAAATACCAGCGCACGGCATCTGAACCATACTTATCTATCATTTCCCAAGGATCAACGATATTCCCCAAGGATTTGGACATTTTCTTTCCGTTCTTATCTACAACGTGCCCGGTTACCATAACGTTTTTATATGGTGCGCCGCGGTCCAAAAGTACTGAAATAGCCATAAGAGTATAAAACCATCCCCTTGTCTGATCTATAGCTTCAACAATAAAATCCGCGGGAAAAAATTCCGGTTTTTTGCTTCCTTTGGCGTCGACTTTTTCTTTATTCTCAAAAGGATAATGCCATTGCGAAAAGGGCATTGTTCCGGAATCCAGCCAAACATCCATAACCTCAGGAACTCGTTTCATTTTCCCGTCACAATGCGCACATTCCAATTCCAACACATCAACATATGGCCTATGCAAATCCAATCTTCCGGAATCATCTAGAGGCGCCTTAGACATGGGCAAAATCTCTTCTTTGGCATAGGCGGGATAAGAAAGTCTGATTTCCGAAGCTTTAGTTTTTATATATGGTTCCAAAAAATCTTTATCTTCAATACCCATAGTAATCCCTTTAAACAACAATATCGGGTCGCCATGACTTACCAGAACAATTGTTTTATCCGAATATTTTTGTTCCAGTTCTTGAAATAACACGTACATTCGCTTCCGAAGATCTTCCCAATTTTCCCCGTTCAACGGTCTTTTATTCCATCTGTTAGTGTAATCATTATCCAAAAAATCATGGTATTCTTTTATCGGACGGGTGTTGAATGCGCCAAGATCAAATTCCCGCAGATCTTTTTCAGCTTGCGGCTCAATACCTGCTTGCTCGCCTATTATCCGCGCAGTCTGCATTGTACGTTCAAGGGGCGAAGCAATTATAAGATCAGGTTTAAGTTTTGCAATTCTTTTTCCTGCAATTTGCGCTTGTTTTATCCCACGCTCAGTAAGGTGGTTCTTCTTGGATTCTGGCCAGGAAGATATCCAACCCTCTGTATTGGCTGTTGCTTCAGCGTGGCGTACTACTATATATTTATTTTTTGTGCGGGAACGCGATAAGAGTTCTTTAATCGAACCCATTGTTTCAATGCTTTTACATTCCTCACATTCCCATACCGGTAACGGTGTGCCCCAATACCTTTCCCTGGAAATTGCCCAATCCTTAACTTCTTTCAACCATTCACCAAAACGCCCCTGCTTAATATGTTCGGGGATCCAATTAACCGTATTGTTGGCTTCTTTTAATTCTTTGCGCAAATGCGACATCCGGATAAACCAACTCTTACGGGCATAATAGAGCAACGGTGTTTTACAACGCCAACAAAAAGGATAGTCATGAGTATATAATTCTTCTTTAAAAAAGAAATTGTGCTGTTTAAGATAAGCAATAATTACTTCCTCGGTTGTTTTGTCATCCTTGCGTTTTACCGCTAAACCGGCCAAACCGTTTAATACGAACGGTAAAAACTTCCCGTCTTCCCCGACAGTATGGACTTTCGGCAAACCGATCTTGTTGCCCAAATTATAATCGTCTTCACCGTACATTACTGCGGTGTGCACCACGCCGGTACCGTCTTCTGTGGTAACAAAATTAGCCGCATAAACTTTATGACTTTTATCGTTTTGTGTTTCGGGAATATCAAACAACGGTTCGTATTCTAACCCAACCAATTCTTTTCCTTTTATTTGTCTAATAATAAGTTTTGACCATTTTTTAACACCAGCTTCCTCATTAAATACGTTGGCTCTACCATCACTACCAAAAATAACCGGGCAATCAAAAAGAGTTCCCTCTTTAATATTTTTAGAAAAAATTATAGTTTCACCTTTCTTTAAATTGCTAAATTCGGTTGCTTCTACGTCTGCAATGTAATAATCAATATCTTCCCCAACCGCCAAAGCAACATTGCCGGGCAAAGTCCACGGTGTTGTAGTCCAAGATAAAATATATGTATTTTTATCGGTAATAAAATTTTCTCCTATTTTTTGACCTTCTTTCAATCTAAATTTCAAATAAACAGAATTTTCCTTTACGGATTCGTATCCCTGAGCAACTTCGTGCGAGGCCAAGGCTGTTCCGCACCGAGTACAAAACGGCACCACTTTAAAATCTTTTTGTAATAATTTTTTGTTCCATATTTCTTTCATTATCCACCAAACGCTTTCAATATATGAGTTGTGATAAGTGATATATGGATTTTTTAAATCCAGCCAAAAAGCAGTGCGCGCAGTTAATCGCTCCCATTCATCTTTATGCCGCCAAACTGATTCTTTAGCTTTCTCGTTAAACTGAGCAATGCCGTAATTTTCTATATCTTGCTTTGAGCGAATGCCTAATTCTTTTTCTACTGCTATCTCAACGGGCAAACCGTGCGTATCCCAACCGGCTTTGCGCTCAACCAAAAAACCGCGCATGGTCTTATATCGCAAAAAAGCATCCTTAATAGAACGTACTAATACGTGGTGAATGCCCGGGCGTCCGTTTGCTGTTGGCGGGCCTTCAAAAAACACAAAACGTCCGCCTAAAGAAGACTTTTTAGTGCTTTTTTCAAATATCCTATTCTTCTCCCAGTATTGAAATATTTCTTGTTCTTTTTCGGAGAAATTCATAAACTTTTAAACACTATAATGAATTGTAACATAAAAATAAAGCCCCTTGTTAAGGGCTTTTTTAATCACTTCCAACCATTTTGAGGTCGCTCTTCTATGATAAAAAAATCTATGGATCCTGCCAGATAGTATTCAGAAAAATTCCAACCCATAGAGTTGTTCCCCTCATCCTTACGAAACCGCGCACCATTTTAACTGCTCTAGTATCGCTATTTACCGGCCAGAGCTCTTCGGGCTGATGATGCAGATAAAATTCGGCTCTTTCGCCGCTTGCGTCAGTAAAAACAACCCGCCATTCAAAATTATCCAAATCTTCACTATCGCTGCGTAATGGCTGTTTAATTACTTTCAGTATTGAAAATTCGTCAACAGGAAAAGAAAGCTCATCGTAAATAGTATCCGTGAGCTTGGTGCTGTTGGCTTCACGCGCATTTACAACATCCAAACCGGATAAAGAAAGGTCAACTGTGGGTTGCGTATCCGAATAATATTCGTAAACAACTACACCATCATCGTAAATTATATGCCAGACATACTGACTTACCTGATCGTGGTGTCCCTGCGGCAAATCTCCGCCATAGCCGGTATAACAACCTGAAACAACTACAACCATAAAAAGAAATCCGGCAAACAATCTTCGCATGGATGTCTCCCTCTGTTCTATAAAAGTGTTTTTCTAAAATTTATCACGCTTTCTTTATATGTCAATTTTGTCTTCGACTATTTCAAGTTCAGGAGGAGATATTTTATCTGCGCTTGTTTGTTCTGCATATGCCCGAAAGCTACCTTTTCCAAAAGATTTTTCTATCATACTTCCAATTTCTAAAAGATGACCACTAAATGAAGCCTTAGCAAAAAAATCTAACTTATAAACAAAAAACGATCCCTTGATCGACGGCTGACGTATCAGCCATAAACCCAGAATCGTTTTTTGTCCTCAACAAATCCCGTTAGAAGCTGTAAATAAATACTTTTTCTCTTTTACTGTGTTATTATTTAAAACTTATTTTTATCTTGTTCCGTTATTGTGCGCATAAAAACTTTAACTAAAGTTTTTATGCCAAATTTCTAACGGAACAGGCTTCTTTAACGCAACTTGCTCAGGGTTTGCCCTACTACGCTAAAGCTTCGTAGGGCGAAGAGGAACTTTTAGGCGTTCCTCCTACCTTCTTTAAAAAAGAACTTCTGATGATGATTTTATTTCGTGCTGTGCCATCTTTACGGCGGCAACAGCGATCACGACCGGGATTCCCTCATCACGAAAGAACCTGGCGATCTCAAACGGCGTGTCTCCCATTACAAGAAAACTCTTTGCCGTTTCGGTGAGCTCGGGATCAACGCTTTCCATCGCGCTCCTGATCGCAAACTCAAACGCAAGCGCCTGAAACGGAACCATTATATCTCCTTTCAAAGAGTTGGTGTTGGTGATGAAACGAATTCTGTCTGATCGGGACATATTCGCCAGATAGCAACGGATCGGGCCGGACAGTCGGAGCAGCTTACTCCCGTCTTACGCAACGTCCGTCTGTATTCGTGACCGTTTTTACGGAAACCACGATCTGAACTTCAGGCGTCAGCGCCTGCCATCTCAAAACCGGATAAACTGCTGTTCCGCCAAGTGCGAAAACAATCCGATTATGTTTCATCGCCAACAAATATACTATACCACATTAATTATATATTTGTCAATAGAAACATCAATCGCCGACAATGCGGCGCCGATTGAACGTTTTTTAAAAATGAGCCCAGATCTAATTTAAAATTAGGTCTGGGCTCGGTTTTTTGATGTCGGGATTAGGTAGATCTATCGCCTATCGACGCGACGGATCTGGACCTGGATCGGCTCCGGACGACCGTAACTGAAGTCGTTTCTCTGTCCTGCAAAGGCGTCCACAGCGCTGGTGTGATCGCGCGCTACGCGTGACCTGATCGCCGATTTCTGGGACATTTGAAAACCTCCTTTAGTGGGTTTTCTTTTTGGGGTCCTGAGACAACAAGAATGGCGTTTCTGGCATTATTCTGCCTACGTCATTCTGAATCCTCCTCCTTTTCCCGTGTGTTTATAAAAAGAACAAGTGGCGGATAGTCGACGTGAAGCGTTTGATTTTCTGCTAAAGCGTCGAATTTCAAGCTATCCACCACTCGCTTTATATTATATCACTATAAATTATTTTGTCAACCCAGCTCTAATTTAATATAACTTTTTATTCAAAATTTCGCAAAAACTGTCACAATATTAAAATGTTACGACCTCATCTCATAAAATTAGGGCTGGGCAAGCCCTCACATTCTTTGCGGAGCGTAAATTCCCATAAGCTTAAGAGTGTTGGCCAAAACTATTCTTGTTGCGCAAACCAACGCCAAGCGCGCCTTGCTTAATTCTTTATCTTCGACAATTACATGACAATCTCTGTAAAAAGCAGAGAACTCTGCGGCTAATTCGGTGGCATAATAAGGCAAGCGGCTAACTTCGTTATTTTGCGATATTTCTTCTAAGATTTCCGGCAAACGTATCAATTTTTTAATCAAACTCAACTCAGAAGGATGTTCTATTTTACTAGAAAAATTGTGAATGAAATCTTTACCGATCCCCTTCGACAGGCTCAGGGCAAGCCCTTCTTCTTTTGCCTTCTCAATTATACTTGAGGCTCTGGCATGCGCATATTGGACATAATAAACCGGATTTTTATCTGATCTCTCCTTGGCTAAATTAAGATCAAAATCCATGTGGCTGTTGGGCTCGCGCATTAAAAAGAAAAATCGTGCCGCGTCCAATCCAACAGTATCTATTAACTCTTCAAGGGTAATAAATGTTCCGGTTCTTTTCGACATGCGAACTTCCTGACCGTCTTCAATTAACCTAACCAACTGCATTAAAATAATAACCGGCTGAAACCATTTTAAAGCCGAAAGTGCGGCAAGAAGAGTTTTTGCGGTAGCGTGATGATCTGCGCCAAAAATATCTATCACTTTATTAAATCTGCGGCGCTTAAATTTATCATAATGATAAGTTATATCGGAAAGCAGATACGTTGCCTCGCCGCTAGACTTAATCAAAACCCTTTCTTTTGTCTGCGGATCATCCGGTATTTTCAACCAAGTAGCGCCGTCTTTTTTCTCGATCAAGCCCTTCTTCTGTATTTCCTCCAGAACCGTTTTGACTAACCCCTGCCGATGAAGGCTTTTTTCTGAAAACCAAACATCAAAGTGAATTTTGGATTTTTTTACTACACGTTTTATGTCCTCCAAAAGCATTTTTGATGCAGAACGGCTGATGGCCTCAACATCCAATTCTTCTTTAGAAAATTTAGATATCCCCATTTTATATGCCATTTCCTGAATATATCCTCCGGCATAAAGTTCTTCGGGTTTATATGGTATTTCCAATTTTTCGCTAGCCGAAAGTTTGCCGGCCGCAATAATGGACCATCCTAATTTCTTGATCTGTTCACCCGTATCGTTAACATAAAATTCACGGCTGACATCATATCCGACAAAATCTAAAACATTGGCCAGCGCGTCCCCCAAAAAACCTCCTCTGCCGTTACCTAATGTTAAGGGGCCTGTCGGATTGGCGGATATAAATTCTATCTGGACCTTTTTCTTCTGACCTATATTGCTTCGTCCAAAATTCTCATTATTTTCTAAAATATTTTTTATCTGCTTGGCTAAATATTCAGAAGATATATAAAAATTAACAAATCCCGGACCCGCAACCGTTTTTTTATAAACCACATTATTAAATAAGTCGTCTTTATCCAACGCCCGCAAAATTTCCTGCGCAACTCCGTGGGGCGACCTTTTAAACTGCGAAGATAATAAAAGCGCTGCATTTGTTGCGTAATCTCCATATTCAACATTCGCGGGAGGTTCCACAGAAAAAATTAAATCATCTGCATTCAAGCCTATGTTTTTAATCGCCCTGTGAATTCCTTCGCTCAAAAAACTCTTTATTGTGAGCGTTTTCACTATCTTTTTAGTCCTGATAATAGCCATAAATATATATTACCACGCCAGGTAGTGAAAATTAGACAGTTCGCCTACGGCGAACAGAAAATATCGTTATGTTAATTAAAATATGATTTTCTACGTAATAACTGGTTTAAGTCTTGCCACTAAATTAATAGTCTAATTTCTACTACCTGGCACGCCCAAATGAATAGTATTATAAAACCCGCGTGGCTGACTAGCCGCGCGGGTTTTTATAAGTAAAAGGTTACTTCTTGATCTCTTCAACTATTGATTTGAACACTTCTGGATGCTTTTCTGCTATCTCAGACAATACCTTCCTATCTAAATCTATTTTTTTCTTGTGCATCAGATTGATCAATTGGCTATAAGATAAACCATTTTGGCGCGCTGCGGCATTTATGCGCATTTGCCACAATTTCCTAAAATCAATTTTACGCCTTTTGCGGTCGCGCGTGCTGTAAGACCAGGCTTTCATTAAAGCTTGTTTGGCGGCTATTCTTTTTGATTTCCTGCCCCAACGAAAACCTTTTGTATGCTGAAGTTTTCGCTTACGTTTAGCTGTTTTTGTTTGTCCTCTTTTTACTCGTGTCATGCCTTGGTTGCCTGCGAGCTTCGCGAGCAGTTGCAACCAAGTGCATCCTGAGCGAAGTCGAAGGATTACATTATTTTACTTGTGTCCCCACTTCTTTGAATATTTCATATGTCTTTTCAAAGCCTTCACATCGCTTCTGGATAACTCTACCAATTTGGTCTTCCTTCTTCCCTTGCTACCCCTGTCTTTAGCATTAAAATGCCCTTGTCCTGCGGGTCGGTATAAAACCTTACCACTTTTTGTAAATTTAAATCGGGAAGTAATTGATTTTCTAGTTTTTTGCTTGCTCATGATCGTTATTTTGAGAATTGTTTGATCGTCCTTTTGCGATTATCATCGATAAACCCTTTGGTTCGCGCTTTATATCTTGCTCTATTTTGTACGGTACTGCAAGTAGCGAGGTAAATTCGCCGAACCTTTCACGCGCAAATGCTTCGTTGGCTCTCTCTCTGCCCCTTAAAATCATTTCAATCCTTACTTTGTCGCCTTGATTTAAAAACTTTTCGCTTTGCCTGGCGCGAATTCCAAGATCATGCAGTGAAGCTCTTATACTTATGCGAACCCCTTTTGTTTCAACTTGTTTTTGGTGCGCGCGTTGAACTCTTTCTTTTTTAGCCTGCTCATACTTCCATTTTCCGATATCAACTATGCGACAGACTGGCGGAACGGAATCGGGAGACACTTCTAAAAGGTCCAAACCCCTTTCTTTGGCTACCCTTATCGCCTCTTCTGTAGAAATCTCGCCCATATTCTGTCCTTTTTCATCGATAACACGGACTTGTGCCGCCTTTATTTGATTGTTAGTGCGAGGACCGCGCTGAAAACTGGGCCGACGCTGAAAATAATTATTTTTTTGCAGATTGTTAAACTATTATTTTATATTATATAAATTCTATTTTTGGTGGGAGTCCGTCAATCCGACGAAACATCGGATCTCCTAGAACCCATCGTCCCGCAAAGCGGGACTCCCAAGAAACCCACGGTTTCTTGCGTTCGTCCGCCAGTTGGCGGACTCGCTGGTTTCCTCTTCACCCCGACGTACGTCGGGGCAGGGGGGGGG
>Ga0209518_1000423_pt1 | contig 55529 bp, 82 predicted proteins | sample RifGroB1_FD_183993 | JGI IMG/M metagenome (GOLD analysis project Ga0209518, IMG submission 183993) | Groundwater microbial communities from Rifle, Colorado, USA - Groundwater B1 (SPAdes) (version 2) | ecosystem: Environmental > Aquatic > Deep subsurface > Groundwater | place: Rifle, Colorado...
GTTCGCTCCGTGATCCGCACGGTGCTGAATGACTTGATACGGAAATTGGACTCCCGCCCCATTGGGAGTTCGGACTCCACCAGTGATTTGAAGGCCATTCTGGAAACAGTGCCGCGCAGAAAGAGGGGGTAAGATCATGGCTAAGAAATCAGGTCCAACACCAAAAGGATATGTCAAGGTTCTCATCAATATCCCTATTGCCTATGTTGCCGTGATGAAAGCCAAGAACGCAGAATGTGGCGGGCATTATTCTGTGAGTGAGCAAATCAGAATTGCCATACGCGGACATTTATGCGGATTGATATATATTAGTCTGCTCAAATCATAGTTCGGCTGACGCTGCGCTCACCCCAAAGTGCGGGGTGGCTTGGTCAGCCGAATGGGCGAGCGTAAGGAACGCAGTAATTCGGCTTGCTAAAAGGAAAAACGAGATGCAAAAATTCATGTGTAATGTATGCGGTAAATTGCATGGCTTGTTCAACGAAGCCGCACTTTGTCACCCTGACGTGGTAGTAAAAGAATTTCCGGACTTGCCTGACCGCGCCGCCGAACTACTGCGTGCACCCGTCCAATCCGAGCATCCTTGCCCTGATTGCAATGGTGACGGTCTTTGTTTGTATAAAGACGGTATGCAAGAGTGTGTTCGTTGCATGGGGTCGGGCAAGGATAACCGCTCGGATGGCGGGTGACGCTCGCCCATTAGAAAGCCCAGGCCAACATGCTTGATAGCCAAGTGAGAAAACCAATTCAAGAAGCCTTTCCCGCCTTACAGTCTGGGCGTGAATTAGTTTGGTTTTCTTGCGGCGCTGCCTCGGCTTGCACGGCAAAATTAGAAGTCGAGAAAAATCCAAACGTGGAGCTTCTCTATTGCAATACTTTGCCCTTTGAGCATCCAGATAATCCGCGCTTCATGGCCTGTGTTGAAAAATGGACTGGCAAGGAAATCAAGATTTTGCAGTCCGAGAAATACACTGATATTTTCGATGTTTGGCGAAAGCGTAAATTCATCTTATCTGCGCCTCCTGCGAGAATGGCAATTTGCACAATTGAACTCAAGCGAGCAGTCCGCGAACAGTATCAATCATTTGGCGATGTACACGCGTTTGGTTTTGGCGTGGATGAACTCGCCAGGATTGCCCGCTTCGAGCGCGATAATCCAGAGATTGCGCTTACATGGCCTTTGCGTGATGCTGGAATGAACAAACAGGATTGTCTAAATATGCTCATGCAGGCAGGCATAGAACTTCCTGCCATGTATAAGCTGGGTTATAAAAACAATAATTGCATTGGTTGCGTGAAAGGCGGTAAAGGATATTGGAACAAAATCAGAGTAGATTTCCCCGAATATTTTTGGAACATGGCGCGATTTGAGCGCGAGATAAACGCCAGAGTTTTCAATGATGTCTGGCTTGACGAACTTCCACCTACAGCAGGCCGCTATGAAAGCGAATATGAGATTGAGTGCGGGCCAGTCTGTGGGGCATTTCCAACAACGCGTGCAGCGGATGGCTGAAAAGCGCCACCGCTAACGCTTTCCGTTAGCCGCCCACTGGCTCAACGTGGGAGAAAAGGAAACGACAATGATTGAAGATTTGAATAAGCGCTTTACCTATCACGCCCCGAAAGAAAACCAGCCGCAGAAGTATGAGAATATCCGCAAGAATGCGCTGGCATTTGCTGAATTGCTGAATGAGATGTGTCCTGATTCGCGCGAGAAGTCATTAGCAATAACGGCTCTCGAAGAAGCGGTAATGTGGGCAAACGCCTCCATTGCCCGCAATGAGGCATAACATGGCGCAGATCACCCAAGAAGAATTATCTCGAAAGTTGAACAAAAATGGCTGGGCGTGGCATTTGGTCAGCACCATCACGCCCGGAATTGTGCGTATCCAAATGGCAGATGATGGCGAAGAAGAAAGTAATTGGCGCAAATGTGTTGAAGCGCCAACTCTCGAAGAAGCTGTCATGGAAGCGGAGAAATTAGTCAATAGTATCAACGCTTATGAATATGGGCGCCAAGTCAGTGAGGGCGGCTAACACAACGTGCAGGCGACTTGGGGCGGGCTGGCGTACTGAAAGCGAAGGTAACGCCGCCCCAAGCGCCTAACGCAAACCGTTCTACCGCCTCTTGGCAAAAGGAGAAACATGGAACAAGAAGAGTTAGATAAACGATTGAAAAAAAATGGCTGGGATTGGTTTTTATTCTCAAATCTCACGCCTGGCATTGTCCGCTTGCAAATGGGTGCGGAAGTTGAAACGCTCACAGAATGGCGTAAATGTTTTGAAGCACCAACCCTCGAAGAAGCCGTAATAAATGCGGAAGCGTTTATAAGTCAGATAAGCGCATCCGAATATTACAGGCAGTTGAATCAAGATAGTATCAATCGCGCAACATTACGCGCGTGGGATTTGTAGGCGGTAGAACAATGCGTGCAGTGGACAAGAACGGGCTGGGCTTTTTGGACAGGTTCTACAAGTCCTCCCGTTCTTGCCACTAACGCTTGCCGTTGGGCTTCTGAGAAAGGTGAATGATGGCAGAGAAAATGATTACCTACTTTGGCGAACCCGCCCGCGTTGCATGTGATGAATTATGCACAAAGGCATGGGGTATCAATAATCGTCCGAAAGTCGAATTGAGCGACGACGAAGACGATTACGAATATCTCGCAGACAGCGAATTACCCGAAGCACCCGCAGACCCTGGCACGTATGAAGGCGGGCGCAGGGCGTTTTCAATTCCTGCACCATTGGGGTGATTTTGCAACAGACGGTTTTCGCATCCATCTGGACTCCTCCCTCACCCGCCGCACGATCAAGGATGTGGAGGCCCCGGACTTCTCCGCCCCCTATGCACTTCCCTCCCCCATCCCAATATTGGGCAGGTTAGGGCTTTGGAACCCGCCACCGAATATGCAACTTCCATCATCTATTACAAACAGGCTGAAATAAGCCTGTTTTTTATTGGGGGAATTTATAGAATATATGTTCTAAATATGATATAAGTTGTCCATACAATGGGCTTGACTACGCTTCACAACCTGTTATAATTGGGGTTGTAAAGCGTTGGCGTGTAGTTTGACAATAACCCCCAAACATGGAAAAGAAAAGAGGCTATAAACATGAAAACAAATGAAATTCCCGCAATTAGAACCGAATCACTTCTCGCTGATGAGTTGAGTGAAAAAAGAATCGGCTACAAAGTGGTCTGCTCAAAAAATACGAAGTCATTCTCTCCTGCCACGTCATCTGCGCTACAACGTATCACATACCGGCTCCATCGAGAGACCCGTCAGATACGCGGCGAGTTTGGCCCGTTGGCAGTGTTTGACACGCTCGAACACGCAGAGAGGTTTTTCGTGGATTATGGCGACCACATTCTGCGGGTGGAATATGAACCGTCGGATGAGGACGAGTTGTGGAAGAAAAACCCGCCATCTTTTGTAAAATCATGGCGCGGCTATTCGGCGCAATCAAATGGCACAAGTGAAAAATCCCTGGACACCTGCCCAGCCGGGACAATACTGGCGTCCTCGGTCTATGTGTTGGAGATCATAAAATGACAATGATTCCACAAATCATAGAACTGTATCTGCGGCTGGACGGCGAATTCGCCTCTCATAAATATGAGGAAAGTTATGAGGCGAGCTGGACATGGAAACCCGAGGACATTGCATACCTCGAACAGATCAAAACAATTGACGACCTGGGCAACTATGATCACAACAATGATTACCTCTGTGCGCTCGCTTATGACTGTGCCCTTGCGATGGGACTATCAAAGTGGGATGCCATGAGCGTCGCTAACGATCACTAATACATGGAACAGAAAAGAGGAAATAGACAATGCCTAGAACAAGACAATTAGTTCCCTGAAAGAGGTCAAAAAAAAGGATGCCCGAAGGTGCTAATTCCATCATGGACATTGGGGCTGGGGATGGCAGGGTGCTGAAATGGCTGGCGGAAAAAAGCAGGGATGTAAAACCGTGTATAATCAACCCAGGAGCATAACCCATGAAAAAAACGAAACCAACCACCCCCAACCCATCCACCCTGAAATCGCGCCGGCGCTATCTGCTTCTGGATGCCGTGGCACGCCGGGTCCTGAATGACTCTAACGTATCGTGGTCGTCCGTGGGATCGGAGTTTACCGGCAGACTCCTCCCCGCCAAAGGCGACACCCTATCCACCATCACGGAGAAGGAAGTTCGCTCCGTGATCCGCACGGTGCTGAATGACTTGATACGGAAATTGGACTCCCGCCCCATTGGGAGTTCGGACTCCACCAGTGATTTGAAGGCCATTCTGGAAACAGTGCCCCGAAGGAAAAGGGGATAAACAAGATTAGGGTATCGTGGCACAATCAGCCACGCCTAAAAGGAGAAACATGGAACAACTTACCAAGTCAGTCGAAAGAAATTGCCATCACAACAACACGGTGGTTTATAGCCGCATGATCTCGCGTGCCACACGCGAAGAGCCAGCCGAATATTTAGAGTGGGGAATTTGCAAGGACTGTGGCAAGCTGCTGGACTATTCCGATATTCCTAGCGACGCTGAAATCACAGATGGCGACAACGAACCATCAATACGCGGAATGCCTAGTGAGTTTTATGATTGAGCGCCACCGGACAAGAATCCGCACCCTCGTAAAATACCAACGGCCCCGCATGGAACGGGGCCGTTGGTGTTTCTGGAACTCACCCTGATATGGGAGTCGGGAGGGCAGGCTAGGGGGGGTAGCCTGCCCTCCCTTCTTTATTTTATGCGGATTGGTGTATTTGTCAAGAGTTTGGCAAGGGAATGCGCCGTCTGAGTAGTTGCACAACCCTTGACATATTAGAAAATCCATACTAAAATCATTCCATAGTAACGACCTATATCCTAACTCATGGAAAAGAAGGATGAAATGACAAAAACAAAAAACACAGGACGTGGCATATCCACCCGTAAGCGGGAAATCCGCGACGCTCTCATGGGTAAAAAAACCGAAACTCAAATCATGCTTGGTGAAATTAAGATAATGATGGGGGGTGGCACATTGGAATATCATACTTGGTTTGATCGTACATATAAACTTCGTGCCGCAGGGGATCAGGAAAAGTACGAGCAGGTGATCCGCAGGAAATACCTGTACCTGCTGAAAAAGACTCAAGTCCCATCCCCTGCCCCACTTCCAATAACTGACCACCTCCCACCCCTGACTGCATCCAATGTCCTGAGTGATTGGATGTGCGCCAACTGGCATTTGATCCCGGAAGTGAGCTTCTAATGGCACTCGATCACACTTCCATCAGCCCTGACCTGACTTTCAGGCAGTCCGAGATCGATCCCGTTATCCGTGATTATGTCTGCGCCGTCTGTCATCTCGACCTGGCTGTTCAATACATCCCCAACCATGAGCGGGTATTCATCGTTTGCCCCGATCATGGGAATGTCTGCCTAAGCGGTCGCGTCATGCGCTCCACGGTCTCGATCCAGATGGAAAACTCCGTCCGTGATTATTACACCATGTTATCCGCTCTCCCCGACCTGTTTGGCAATATCTGGATGAACGGCATCCCTCGCGACCAGGCCTCTCGGATCGCGCATGTGTCTGTTTGCGCCCTGTGCGGGAGTCCTCTGGCTATGCAGTGTATTTGGGATGAGGATAAGCGTAAGATCCTGCCCGATATAGTCAGCCTGATGTGTTCCTACTCGCATGGCAATGTTGGCCTGAACGGGATTGGATTCGTCCATCAATCGGATTACATTTTCGTCCCGCCCGTTGAGATACGCAGGGTAGAAAGACTCCGCCGGGATCTTCCCCAAAAACAACCATTGGATTTTAGCAAGCATCCGAAGTCTGCCGCCTTTGAAAAATTGGGCGTAATTTCCTTTGGGAACGGGCTGGAGTCCAACAGGAATGGCTCTGACCATTTTCGGGTGATGGTATCCAACAGAAACTACCCTACCCTGGCGAAACAATTCGGAAAGGAACTCGCCCGGCTCACTGTCCGACTCCCATCCCCCTCCATCACTGCGTCCCTGCACACGTCTTTGGAGTGCTACCGCAAAGGAGCCATGATCGCAAAGGCTGTCCGTGTCGAGGATGGGTCGTTTCGGTGGGAATATTACAGGGACCCGGATACACATGAGATTGACATTCGGGGCGGCCGCTCCCTCACTTTGGCCGGCCTGAGAATGTCCAATAAAGGCGTTGATCTGGATGTGCCCATTTATAAAGACTCGAAGGGCGAGGGTCATCCCCTGCAACGTGTGGCGCGTATGCGCCTGGTCATCCCGGAACTGGCTGAGTTGAATGGATCGCCCGTTACCGGGTATTTTGAAATGTCATTCAAGGACGATGATACAACCGTTATTGAGGAAGGAGTCCGTATTGCAAAACAACAAGGGAATACCGAGGGGTTGATGTTGAACGAAACACCCCTGACCCTATCCCTGAGGGATGGGCGGGTATATATTCAAAAAGGAGAATAACATGCCACAATCTCACACAGAGACCAGAAACGGGATCACCGCCACCGTCTGGCCGTCCCCATTCAGCGCAGCCCAATGGTGCATTATCGTCACCAAAGGCGGCAATATGCTCACCGATACAGTGAGTGCGTCTGATCAAACAGACGCGGTAAACCTGGCTTTTGAAAAAGGGATTGAGCAGGGAATAGGAGAATAAAATGACTGACATAACCGTTATAGACGAATTGGTATCAAAAAGGGACGCGGCGCGGAAGGAAGAAACCGCATCGAAGGAACAACGCACAGCACAGGCACAGGAGTCGATTGCCAACGATGCGCGGGATGAAATCGGGAAGGACGGCCTGGGCTGGCTTCTGGATTATGGAAGGGAGTTGTTATCCGTGGACAGTAAAGGGAATGGGGTTTTTGAGTGGACTCTCTCCCCGAAAGGGATAAGGGAATTGAATATTTGCCCGGTCCAGATTGTGGCAGAAAGGCCTTTCGGCTGGCGGGCGGACTTTCGTTCGAATGAGGGCGTTCCCTTCCTATCCCTTCGCTTCGAGGTATTAAATTCAAATGGGATTTTCTCAACCATCCAAAATAAAGACGAGTGGTTGACCCGCGCCAGGGATGAGTATCAGCACTATAACTCTCTCGTGGAGTATGAGGCGGCCCGGAAACTGACCGTCGAGGATGGGTATCCATTCAATGCGTACTATAACGAGGATGAGGAAAAGGCACGCCTGCATTATGAAAAACTATGCCAGACCGCGCCTGGCATGATGGAGTCGTGGGATAAGGAATACAAGGAATATCAGAAAGAGATCAATAAGATCAAGACCGATAAACAGAAGACGGCCGAAGAGGAGTCCGCTCATCAGAAAGTGAAAGACTCCTATCGCAAGGCGTGGGGGGAATACAAAGCGGCTGCCCTCGCTGTCTATGCCCACAATGAGAAGATTATCCAGGAGGCACAGGCGGAATTTCGAAAGACGGCCACTCTCTACGAATTGACTTATGGAGTCGTGGCCCTCGATGCGGATGAGAAATATGTCGAGACCCGTACCGTGTGGGTAAAGACGATGGGCACAAAGGAAGGCATGTTCACCCTGCTGGATGGGGACATTATCAAGTATCACCATCCCATATCCCTCCGCAAGGTCGAGGCCGGCACGGAGGATGGAGCCAGTTATGTCCACACGTTCTATCTGGCTGAAAATCCAAACGGAGTCCCTGGTTACAACGCCCGCATACAATACCTGTTCGGGATCACCACCGAGGAGATGATCCGGGAATCCTTGACGGCCAGGGGCTTGAAGGAATATCCCGCCCAACCGGATAAGCCGGATGAATTGCAATGGTTCGAGGCGGAATTGATTCAGGGCGAGAAGTCCGAGGTTGAAGATGATCGATAAGAAAAAGACTCCCCGCCCCTATTATGACCTGGCCCGGCTCGTTGCGATATACCGGGCTGTGGAAGAGTACAGGCAACAGCATGGGGGGGACAACCCCTCCATGCTGGATATTGTGAAGTTGGGACTGGCATCCACGCCGGGAATGGTGTCTTATTATTACAGGCACATGCAGCGCATGGGGATGATAGGGCGCACCTTCCATCGATCCCGATCCGTACAGCTTCGCCCTTTGGAGGAAGCGGATCCGGCTATTTTGGAACATTTGAAAAAGGAAAAGGAATAAAACATGGCTACAATTAATTGGAATATGTCGAAACACGAATTTGAATTGATCCTTAAGATAGCAGTTCGTGCCAGGGAACTAACAAAGGATACGGAAATTCACGCCAGGAAAGATACTCTTGAAATGGATGTCGCAGCCTGTCACCTGAATGGTTGCCCACTGCGATTGCAGGAGTTATTGGATGCCGACAATGGAAACTTTGCCCATGACGTATTTGGCATCCAAAAATATATTGACCGCAAGACCGGGAAGTTGATGGACTGTTTCGATCCCCGTTACTCTGTCCCGGAGAATGCGGTTGAGGAGGTATCCAATGAAAAAGTTTAAGGCCGTTTGGGTGGACGGGGATGGTAAGGTTGTCCTGGGCGTATTGACCAATCTTGTGAACGCAGGGGATGAGGCGCGTTCCAAGTCGGCTATGGGTTTTTTGGCCTGGGTGCAGGATGAGGAAAATAATAAGGTGGAGATATGATCCAGCCCATACGTCCCGACCCGGACGAGGAAAAAGCCGTCGAAATAGGTACTTACAAGGGATACACCTTGATCCTGACCAGCAAGGAGCGCATCCTTGTATTGATCTATGATTTGACGTATCCCGCCTATACCCTGCCGGATGCCAAGAAGCTGGTGGATGATCTTATGGATTCTCGCAAGAATTGAAATGGGGGTTGCAAATTTTTTCTTTCACCTGTATAATCCCTGTTGGATGCAGTGACAGAAATGTCACTACCAACCGGGATCCTATATCTCGGTTGGTTTTTTTATTGACACAATCAGCCAAGTCGTGATAGGATAGCAGGCATAATACATATAGCATCCACTATATAGGAGATTAGATCATGATAGCAATACCCGACCTGCAATGGTCAACAGCCAAAGAAATTCAAACAAAAAACGGTCCGCGCATGTTGCGAACCGCTGAGCCTACCCCCGATTTTTGGGAGTCCTGGCGCTCAAACAAAGATGCTCTTAAATTATTGGGAGTATCCTGTTCGCGCGATGAACGCTCCGGCGAATGGAAAATATGCTGGTGGCAGGAACTTACCGCCGAAACAAAACAGGAGCGCGCCGCATCGGTAGAGGCGTCGCGTGCCGTAAACGCAGAAATCGAACTTCCAAAACCGGATGGGCTGGATTACATGCCTTTCCAACGTGCCGGTATACGATATGCGCTTGATCGCCAAAATGTTCTAATTGCCGACGAAATGGGACTCGGTAAAACCGTAGAGACAATCGGCATTATCAATGCAGACCCAGCCATTGCCAGCGTAGTTATTGTTTGCCCCAAATCCCTAAAGCTCAACTGGAAAAGGGAACTGGAAAAATGGCTTACCCGCCCGCTTTCGATTGGTGTGGTAAACAATTCATGGCTCGCCTCAGATATTGTCATTCTGAACTATGAAGCGACTGGTAAATTTTCTGAACAACTCAAGGCGCATGAGTGGGATGCGGTGATTGTAGATGAATGTTTTGTTGGAAATACTCTAATCGAAACCATCGAGGGTTCATGTCAAATAAAAGATTTACACCCTGGTATGCGCGTTGCGTCCTTCAATTTTTCAAGTAATGCGGTGGAATACAAAAAGATTTTGTATGTGAATCATCGACCAGCACCAAATATTTTATACAAAGTGGCTGGAAATGTAAGCACAGGCAACCATCCATATTATACAGAGGAGAGCGGTTATGTTAAGGCAAAGGAAATCTGTGGAAAGACTGTGCGAGCGTTGCGAAGTGTTATTTACAACCCCGTCAAAGGGGAAGAATACCGCACGTTTTTGTTCGAGGAGATGCGTCAATATGGGAAACTCGTACGGCAAGAAACAAGTGCACAAAACGTACACGGCGACATGTCAGGAATGCGGGAAGGAGTTTATTCGAAGGGTTTTTGGACTCAGGTTTTGCAGTACGTATTGTTCTGCAATTTGGAGAGTAAGAACCATTATCCATCCAGCCAAAAAGAACCCCAGCACTTTTCGAGAAAAAATTTCGAGCGGATTGAAAAGGGCTCATCACGAACGTCCTGGGTGGGCAAAAGAATCATCGAGGCGGATGAAAGAAAACAATCCAATGCTCAACGCCGACGCGCGCGAAAAAATGAAACAATCACTGACCGGGCGTACGTTTTTGGCGCGGGGAGGAAACGGAACGATTACGAGCCAACAAAAGAAACTTTTGAGCGCATTAGGATGGAGCGAGGATTGGTTAGAATATCCAATCAAGACGGCTTTAGCAAGCAAGAAATTCAAATCGCTTCCGAATTGCTACAAGGTGGACATAGCCAGCCCGAAACACAAATTAGCCATAGAGGTAGATGGCAAAACTCACAAACTGAAAAAATGGAATTTTCTGGACAAACGAAAGACGGAGATTTTGAATTATTTAGGGTGGACGGTATTGAGATTTACGAACGAGGAAGTGGATCAGAATTTGAGCAGGTGTGCTCAGACGGTTTTGTCTACAATATCGAAGTAGAGGACAATAACAACTATTTTGCAAATGGAATATTAGTCCATAATTGTCACTACATCAAAAACAGCAAGGCACAGCGCTCTAAAAATGTAAAATCAATACCATCACGCAGAAAAATCAGATTGACCGGGACACCAATCGTCAATAGGCCGATTGAACTTTATAACATCATAGAAGATTTACATAATGGTTTTGGTTCGTTTTTCTCGTTTGCCAAACGCTATGCCGGCGCACACAAAAATGGCTTCGGTTGGGACTTCTCAGGTGCTCAAAATCTGGATGAACTGCAAAAACGATTACGAGAAACAATCATGGTGCGCCGTTTGAAAAAGGATGTACTCACAGAACTCCCACGGAAAATCCGTCAGATTGTGGAGGTGGAAGCCGACACTCCCGCCGCAAAACGGGCGGTAAAATCAGAACAGACTCATGAATCTGCGTCCGAAGAGAGACTGTCAAATCTCCGCGTATCTGTTGAGTTAAGCAAGGCGGAATCAGAGGATGCGTATAAATCAGCAGTTGCACGCTTGACAGAGGCGTCGCAGGTTGATTTTACTGAAATGGCCCGCTTGCGCCACGATACTGCTATGGCAAAAGTTCCCGCTGTGATAGCGCATATTACAAACGCGCTGGATGACAATGACAACAAAATTATTGTCGCCATCCACCACCACGATGTAGCCGCCGCGCTTATGGATGGCCTGGCAGAGTTCTTTCCGGTTATTTTGACTGGCGAAAATAGCGAACAGGAACGAACTGCATCAGTGGACTCATTTCAAAACGATCCGAAGGTGCGCGTGTTTATCGGCTCGATCACTGCCGCAGGAGTTGGGATCACCCTGACAGCTTCCTCGCATGTAGTGTTTGCCGAATTAGACTGGGTGCCGGGGAATATCTCGCAAATGGAGGATCGCGCTCATCGTATTGGTCAAACCGAAACGGTACTGGTGCAGCATATCGTATTATCCGATAGCCTGGATGCACGGATGGCAAATGCGATTATTTCAAAACAAAATGTGATAGACAATGCGCTTGATATTAACCATCCCGAACGCTCCGCGCCGGTGTATGAGCCAAAAAATAAAAGCGCATCTCATGGAGCGTCAGTATCCGAAATAGAGAAAATTGCAGAGACATTATCAACCGAACAATGTGCAATGATACATAATCAATTGCGTTATCTCGCCGGCATGGATGCCGACCACGCCAGCAGCTTGAATGGAATTGGATTCAACAAAATAGATACGCAGATTGGTCATGACCTGGCCGGGCGTGAGTGGCTTACTCCTAAACAGGCTGCGCTTGGAATTAAAATCTGTAAGAAATACCATAAACAGTTGATTGATTGGAAGGCATAAAGATGAAACTTTCAGAATTTCTGTCAGATGTTGGTCGCCCTGTCGCGTTTTATCCAACCCTGGTGAAAGCCTTTGGGGATCGAAATGAGGCGATATTTATTTGCCAAATGGCCTATTGGCGCGGCAAAGGTGAAAGTGAGGATGGCTGGATTTATAAAACTTCCGACGAAATAGAGGCCGAAACATCACTAACATATAAAGAACAAACCAACGTCAGAAACGGGCTGAAAAAGAAAGAATTGCTCAAGGAAAAACACGTCCGCACCGAGCATAAAATGTATTTTCGGGTCGATTGGGATAAGGTAAATTCTTTGTGGGGGCAGTTTACCGATGGTAAGGTGGTGCATATTACCAAAAGTAAACTGCCACCCTCCCCAAAGAAGGGTGGCAGTTTACCCGTTGGCATTTCGTTAAATAGTAATACAGAGAATACAGCAGAGAATACAACAAAGATTAAAACCAGCGTGGAGAAACCCGCAAAACCACCGACACCGCCCGAAGTAAAGCTATTCCGGGAGGCGACTGGCCGATACCCCGCAAGATCATCATTTACAACCGTTGTAGATGCCATCCAAAAAATAGGAAAACGTCTGGGGCGGGATGTGATTTGTGATGATCTCAAACCATTTTTGACAGATTGGACTGACCGTGGGTGGAATCCAATGAATCTAGCATGGTTGAAGGAATGGGCAGTAATTGGCTCGATTCCGACAAATGGAAAGAAACCTGCTTTCCAACTGCGGGAGTCCGCGAACCGCGCCGCCCTTGCTACAATGAAATTTGACGATGAAGGGAATCTAATCTAATGGCAACGCAAAATAAAATAAGGGATTTGCTAAACACGCTTGTTTCCCTGCCTAATGCCCCTGAGATCAGCGCGGATGTTGTACGGGAATATCATGCCGTTTTGGGGCACTGGCCGGATGAACTGCTGGATATGGCCGTTCTGCATTACAAAAGTTCTGAGGTCTTTTTTCCCACCCCCGGCACTCTGAACAATAAGATACTCGATCTGCAATTCATGGCGATGGGCATCCCCACTGCGGCGGAAGCCTGGAGTCAGGTCTTGGGCGCGGTTAGGCAAGTCCCGACTGTGCTTTGTGAAACTGGCTCACAATTACGAACGGCAGCCGAGGGCAGGATAGGCGGCGAATACATGAGCGCAATTGCGGATTATTCCATCCACTTCCGAAACTGCGAAATATGCACAGATGGCGGATGGAAGGAAATCTACGACCACCCGGTGGTTGCTGAAACGGTGCGACTGCTTGGGGGACGGGATATGCTGCTAACCGACAACCTGGCCGCAGATCGTAAGCAGTTCATTGACGCCTACCGCGAACGGGTTCAGATCGAGGGTCGCAAGTTTATTATGCCCCCGAAGATCAGGGATTTTATCGCAGACCAGCGCTTACTTGAGGTCGGCGATCAGGTAAAACAATTGGCGAAAGGAATGTCCAAATGAGCGAACCCGTACCTGTATTGATTGCCCGTAAACACCTGCTTGAAAAGCAGGAAAGCGATAACCCTGACAAGGATTATTCGGCTGATTGGCTTGAACTGGCCGGCCTGTTTGATGAGGTTGAGAGTCGGGTTAATGCCCACTATTGCAGGATCAAGGCTGGCGTAATCCAGAAGGCGAAACCCAAGAGGGAATCCCCCGTCAGGGATCAGGGAGAATTTGACTGGCAGAGTCGGGCAGATATTGGGGATGCTGAATGAGTACAATGATATTCCGACCTGAGGTTAGAGATGGATTGTGCCGTGCGGCGATCATGCTGGCACGCGAGAGAAGTAATACTATCTACACGATTACGACGACCCAGTTGGTAAATAATCTAATCCACGTTAGCAATACGGCTGACGAATAAAAAAATAGGAGATACACAATGACCACAGTAAACAACACCAACGGCAAGGCAATTGATTTCGAAGCGGCATTCAATTTGATGGATGACGAAATCTGCGAAACTCTTGCAAACGATGGCAATGAGCGAACCGAGCAGGAATTTTTCTCGGCTTACGAGAAAGCCCACGAAGCAAAATACGGCGAAGAGTGGGAGCTCAGCAAAGCAAATCCTGTCTGGTAAATCATCGTCTGCTTACTGGTGAAAGTCCAGTTCTGGTAAGGGTCAGGCCGCCAGATAGCAGGCAACCGATGCAGTCGGGCGACTGATTGTGTCGAAGCGTTGTAACTCCCAGAGAAAGGGAAGCAAAACAATAGCCCGTAACATAAAGTGAAACTTGCAGCACCGACATGTTAGCCCCGAAAGGGGAAAAAGAGAGAGCCGAGCCTGTCACGCATGGCGAAGGCAATAGAAGCGGTCAAGAACCTGTAAATCAGCCGTGAAGAACTCTCCGGTGTAGAGAGTATGGGATGTTGCGACAGCAGACGATGGACGGCATATAACCGTTCTAACAGAAGGTATAAACCGAAAGGAGTAAAGGGATGAAACAAATAACATCGTTGTCAACCGAGCGAGTTGCGAGGTTCCGGGAGTTTGTAGATAAGTGGACACACCTCGGATTGTCCACCAAGCCGGCTAACCACCCAGGGGCTGAGGACGCTCTGCGAAGGGCGTATCAAGTGGCCGGCCTGACACCTCCAAAATTTATTGTGTGGATGAAAAGCCCGCGCGACGCAGTCTTGGCATGGGCTTTGATCTTGTCCTGGATAGTTGACGACCAAGTGAGCGACCAAGTGAGCGCCCAAGTGATCGACCAAGTGCGCGCCCAAGTGATCGACCAAGTGCGCGACCAAGTGAGCGACCAAGTGAGCGACCAAGTGCGCGCCCAAGTGAGCGCCCAAGTGAGCGCCCAAGTGCGCGACCAAGTGCGCGCCCAAGTGCGCGCCCAAGTGATCGACCAAGTGCGCGACCAAGTGAGCGACCAAGTGAGCGACCAAGTGCGCGCCCAAGTGAGCGACCAAGTGCGCGCCCAAGTGCGCGACCAAGTGATCGACCAAGTGATCGACCAAGTGATCGACCAAGTGATCGACCAAGTGATCGACCAAGTGAGCGACCAAGTGTTCGCCCAAGTGAGCGACCAAGTGATCGACCAAGTGATCGACCAAGTGATCGACCAAGTGATCGACCAAGTGCGCGCCCAAGTGAGCGACTATATCCAACAACGCTGGTGGTGGACCGGCTGGGGCAATCAGGAATGGTGGTTGTCCTGGATCGATTACTTCGGCTCCGCCGTTGGAATATCGGCAGAAAAAATCCATCCATTACTTGATCTCGCAGAACACGGCCATTGGTATTGGCCGATGCAGGGTATCGCCGTGATGTGTGAAAGACCTTTGGCTATTCGGCGCGACGGACGCGGAAGATTGCATTGCGACGATGGACCGGCAGTGGAGTACGAAGGCTGGACGATCTATGCCGTGGATGGAATGGGGATCCCTGATTGGATCGTGGAGTGTAAGGACCAGATCACACCTGAACGCATCAACGCCGAAAAAAACGCGGAAATTCGCAGGATCATGATGCGCTTCTATGGTTGGGATCGCTGGCTGGAAAACGTCAAGGCGAAACTTATTGACCGGGATCCAGACCCCACCATTGGGGAGTTGTGGTCATTCAAAGACGTGGATGGTGTGACCGTGAAAATACTTAAGGTTCGTAATGGCACAAGGGAAGTAGACGGATACCGCAGCTTTTCTTTGCGCGTGGACTCGGATTGCGAGACTGCACTCAAGGCAAACAGGTGGACATATCCTTCCTGTCGTCAAATGTCGGAGCAAGATTACCGTATTCTAAATTCTGCAAGATCATAAAAAGGAGATCAGCAATGAACAAGACTCAGAAAATCAAGTCAAATACTTTCGGCGCAATCCAGGGCGACGTTCCGATCCTGCGGGTAGGTGCTATTCCTGCGGATGCCAGGCCAACCAAGAACCGCCGCGTGGCAGAAGGTGAAACCACCGGGCACAACCACGAAGTGAGAGGCGAAGTCCAGATGTATGAAAACCTGGCTGGCTTTTACTTCGAGGTTGCCACAAGCAAGAAGGTGGAGATCGTGCATACCCCGGGTGGTGAACATGCCACGATTGAAATGACTCCGGGCCTGTACTTCGTGCCCCGTGAAGCACAGGTGGAATATGACGGCAAGAAGGAACGGCGCGTATTGGATTAGTTGAAGTAATGATCGTTCAACCGTGGTAGGGGGAGGGCGGGTAACTGCCCCCCCCCTACCACGACGGTGCTTTCTTATGGCAGCAGTCCCATTTGTTCATAGCAATTTCGAGCGAGTTGCAAACGACTTTTACCCAACAATTGATAGCCGTTGCGTTTATGGTTTTCTCGAACACTTTGCGCCTGATGGTTTATGCGTTGATGTGTGCGCTCCCGATGGAAGCGGAATCGTTGACACTCTGAAAGCGTGTGGCTATAAAGCCGATGGATTACCAGACGCATTTGCTGAAAATATTACCGCTCAATGGATAATAGCAAATCCGCCATACAAGCGCGGTCTGGTTGATGAAATTATCAATCGTCAAATTCAGCGGTTAGAGAATAAAGAAGTTTATGGGCTTGCAGTTTTGCTCCGTTCAAACTTCGACTTTGCTAAAGGTAGAAAGGCAATGTTTGACCATCCTTTATATTATGGTCAAATCAAACTTCGCTTTCGTCCGTGGTGGAGTGAAGATAGAACGGCACAGCCAATTCATAATTACGTTTGGCAATTGTGGAAGATAAATTCATCTAGCCCAGTAGTTCTGTTTGCAAATGGTCTGCCGCCTAACAAAGGAAATTAGGAAATGGGAAAAGTTAAATATAACGTAAGCGAGTTGATTGGAATTTCCGTTAGAAGGGAGCATAACATTATGGCTACTCTAAAATCGCCCAAACGAATCCAACGCAAAAGGATTTCCGGCTGGCATAACCCCCCGTCTACACGGTACTGCGGACGCGGGACTCGATGGGGAAATGTTTTTCGGATAGGGGGCCTATATCCGTGTGAAGATAAGAATCTGACTCGTGATGATGTATTGCTATTGAATCGCATGAGCCTTGAAATTCTGCTGAGGGATATGGGTGTGGATCGATTCGTCAGGGAATATCTTTTGCCCCTGAGTGGTTATAGACATCTATCCTGCTTCTGTCCCAGGACTCTCCCTTGCCATGTAGATCTGTGGATTGATTATCTGAGACTCTATCGCCCTGAGATCGAAATGATGAAAAAACAGGGCACGGTGCTTACCCCTTGATAAAATATGCCCCAATCCCGCTCAAAATCGCGGAATCAACCTGTTTTTTTCCCCTTGTGAGGCGTTTTGGGGGATTGGCCCGGCATCCTGCCGGGCTTTTCTGTTGTAAAACCTTGACAAGCGCCTCCCCCTTGCGTATAATAGGGAAAAACACACACAGAAAGAGAGATAAAAATATGCTAACAGACCGCCCGTTATCCCACGCTGAAAGTAAGTTGCTTGTCCGTTGGTTGCGCTCCAACAAAGGAGTCGCTGAGGACTCCTTTTCCCTGGATTACTTCTATAAAATCACCATCGCTGAGATCGTCGAGCGATTGAAACAGGACAAAATCCAAGTCAAGGAACAGGAAGTCCTGGCCGGCATCCGCCGCCTGGTGGTTGCGTGAAATTCATTTCCTCCCCGCTCCGCGATCCCCTGTGGCTTGCTATGTTTATTCCCCTCAAGCCGTATCAACCACGACCGCCCCGCAGGTGCTTCGAGTCGCGCGAAATAGTAAATGGCTGGTATGGATATGGAATGACGAGGGATACGAGACTGGAGGTTTTATGAATTTCCTGCGCGGACCGGGCGGAACCTGCCTGATCTATGTGATTTGCGCCATAGCGCTGGTTCTGAGTGGATTGACTATCTATTTTATTTTCTTTTGGAAAGGATGACATCATGACAAACAACCTAGAAACAGAAAACAGCGGGCGGGGATGTATTCAACTCCTCAGCCTGGTTGCGTTTATTTGGGGGGCAATGATGATGTTTCCCAAAACGGTGGATCTGCTTACCAACTTCTCCCCCAACGAATTCATGGGTTATACCGATATGGCCGGCTGGTGGGCTATGGGTTCCGCCCTCCTGATCGAGGGTGTAATGGTCATTATGAAGATCAAAACCTGGGTCAGCCCATCCCGTAACCTGGTTGAATGGCTTTGGGATATTATTTTGTCTGTTTCCCCGTTCATCCTGTCCACATTCGCACAGATATTTGATGGGATGTTGGTACGCGATACGCTCTCTGAGCAACCGGCAGAAATTCAACTTCTGGTAACGTGGCTGGTGCCCGGCCTGCCTTCCATCATGATCGGACTTCTCATCGCCTTCGCATTGGTGGAATCGGCGCCTGCCGGACTCTTCGGCGGGATGAGGGTAGGTAGTGTTGGCAATCCCCGCCTGCCAACACTCAAAAACCCATTTACAGCCCTGCGTGATTGGTGGCAGCGCGGTCCCAATCCCTCCAACACCAAGGGGAGTGGTAAGGCAAACCCTACCAAACTGCCAACACCTCAGCCCTAGTGTTGGCAGAGGAGAATGACGATGAAGAAGAAATTGCCAACACCCGCCCCGATGAAACAGTCCAATTTCAAGGCTCCGACCGCCCCAATCCTGCAATTGTCCGCCGGCGCGCCTACTGGAAGGACCGCAGCAGGGCAACCCTACAAACCATCAGCAGGCGCGATCTCAGTGGACGCATCAACCCCTTATACGACGCCTATGCCTCCGATGTCTCCGAATATCAGAGACGTAGACGAGCAAAACGCGGCAATCCTGAGAGCCGCCGCCAATCAACTGTTGTCAGCCGGCTTCATGAGGAAAGTCAGATCCCGCAAGAGCAACGAGGTCAAATTGTGCATGTCCCTGGATTTGTGGACGGAGGACTTGAAGCTACGCTAATGCTGGCAGGAAAGGAGTCACATGAAACCTATGAGTAATTCACTGTTGGCAATCTTTATATTGGTGTTGGCAGGCGTAGCCTGTACGAAGGCCACGCCTGCACCTGGGAGTTCCGCATCCCTGCCAACACCAACCCTTGAATACGCCACACCCGGGTCCTTATCTGCCCCGACTCCGCCTATTGCCAACACCTGTCAGGCTGTTGTAAGCGCTGGCCAGGCAGGTGTTGGCAGACTCAGACTTCGCTCCGGTCCTGCCAACACTTACCCGGAAATAGATGTGTTGACGGATGGGCAGGTGATCCAGGTCTTGGGAGTGGACGGCGATTGGCTCAGGGTGTTGGCAAACGGCGAGGAAGGCTATGTATACTCGGATTATGTCGAGGAGTGCGATGAGTAACCAGTTCATAAATCTAGTGGAGATACTTTGGGTGCATCTCTTCATTCTTGCCATCATCCTTGACGGCCTGATTGATTGCGAACCCGGTCAGTCCACACAGCGCCCGCCCGTAGTGGTAGAGTCTTACGGATCGTCCATCTTGCTGCATCTGCCCAAAGGATAATCCATCAAACCACTTCTGCTGATTATGGATGCGAGGCTAAATAATGCCAGTACCGCTTATTACCTATCTATATATTATTCTTGTCCTAGCTGATGTAATGTGTATACCTGTGGCAATTGTGAAGCGGGATTACCCCATACTTCATGGACTCTTATTTGCCCTGCCGTGGTTGTTGATCGGACTGTCATTTCATTACAATGTCTGCCCGTTTATTTTTTGTGCAGGATAAAAAATGAAACTCATAAAACTTCTCGCAATGTTCCTGGTTGGGTATCTGGCCTACAATCTACTGGCGTTTTGGGTTGGCTGTCTGTTTGGACTCTATCTCCCCGTTTGGGGCAGGTCTAAAAATCAAGGGGCAAGGTAATATGACTACGCACAATGCAAATACCTCAAACCCGCCTTATGTGGTTGGGGATATTCTTGCAGGGAAGAAAACAAACTACCCGCATCTGGATGCGGTTGGGGATGTTGGTATGCTGTGTGACAGGCAGGGGCGTCCTCTTGCACATTACATGGTAATCAGGCTATATCCTGACCCAGTCACCAATGAGGTTTTGTATGTTGATATTCAACTCAATCAAACGCGAAACCCATACAAAGTAATACCCAATCCTAACGCGACGTGTGAAATCCATAAAGTATTATTTCCATGCGCTCAGTGCGCCGTCCTGGCGAAGGAAAACTATCAACAAAAAGACCCCTGACCCATCAGGGGTCTTTTTGTTGTCTAAAACCGTGTATAATGAGGGTATGGAAACGCGCCCCTGTCCAAGCTATAGCACGCCACCCGAAGCCTTGATTTCACATCCCGATCTCATGCTTCAAATATAAGCCCATCATCCGGCGCGGACGATGGGCTTTTTTGTTATCTACTTCTTGGCCGCCTTAGCCGCGGCAACTTTTGCATCATGGGCGGCAATGCTGTGAGACTTACCCACGAATGACCCACGCAGTACGTTTGCATAGAACTTCCTGGAAATCAGATCCGACATCCACACAAACAACGGCATAATCAATGCGCCGAAGTTGGCGAAGTCCTGCGCCAATTGATCGAGCCTGATGACTGCCAGCCATTCCGCGGCGTTAGGGAACCACAACGGAACGAAGTAGATAGCCAATGCCAGGATCAATATACTTGCCAGCCTCCAGTTTTGCGCGCTACCGTCAGGGAAGTATTGGGGCAGGTACATCTTTCCCAACTGGATCAGGAATGACAGGGCTGATCCGACTCCCACCGAGGCCATAAGCGCGGTGAAGATCGAATTTAAAATGGCGAAGGGAGTCGGCTCTGCCGTCTCGGACAGTCCAAGCCCGACCTGGGCCGGCTGGATGAACAGGGCGGCAATGAACAGAACGATCACGATGGGTGTGAATATCTTTGACATTTATTTTCTCCTTTTCTTTGACAGGCACATGCCTGTTTATAAATAACTTTTCACTGCTTCAACTACCTGCGACGGGCAAAATTCTTTTCCAATGATCCTCCGCCTCCAGTCCATTATCATTTCATCCGATCTTCCCGCCGCCCTGATTAGTCCGAGTGTATCATCTACCGCAAGGATGTCCAATGGATACATGAGTATATCCCTGTATTTCTCCCACGAACTGACGAACTTGAACGTGTCCTCGCTTCCGCCGTTCCGTGGTGGGGTATCCTCACTCATCATCAGGGTGGGAATTCCCAATGCCACGCTGGTATAGGCGTAGGTCTGGTGCCCTACAACCAGGTCGGCCCGCCGTGCATGTTCAAAATTCAGGTTTGTTTTTCCTTCAATATAGGTTACATATCGTTCTTTTGTCAGGCCGTTTCCCTCGATTCCCCGTATATAACGCACGGTCAATACTATGTCCCCATTTTTGGCTAGTTTCAACAATCTGGAAAAGGTTGCTGCGTTGATGTCTTTGTCTAGTTTTGAAAGGAATCCGCTGCGGGTGGGATGGATCGGCGCGAATAAAATTTTGTGTGGCTTTTCACAGGGCTTGAAAGACTCTATGGGTGAGTACGACCAGCCCGCCACATGCAGGGGCTTGGAATAGCCGTAGGCACGCAGTATATCTACGTGCCCATCCGCTGCTACAAATTGGGCGGTTGTATATGGGGAGGACGGGAATAATCCATCCCAGGCGATCCCCGGCCTTGCGGCATGGGGATAGATGAATAACCTTGATGCGCCTGTTTTTAGTTTTGGGATGAGCGTATTTACCCTGCCCGGATTATCTATGTCAATCAGGATGATCTGGGCCTGGGATGCCGCGACGTTACGAAAGCCGGCATCATTCAAGGCTTTGACATAGGCAGAACCCTTGCCTTGATGATTGTAGCAAAAAACACTTCCATCCTTGATGTTATTCATTTTATTGCATTCCCATTCTGGATAACAGCCCATCTGAATGATCCACCCATTCGAGACCCACCTTGTCCATCTGTGGTTTGATGGCAAGCAAGAATTGCGCTGTCTCGATCCAAAACCACATGGTATTCACTCCAAGATGCTCTGTAAAGTTCTTGGGCTTGAAATATACGTTCGGCTGATAGGATGGATATTTATAGGCATGATGATCCTGTCCTTCACGGAATTGCAGATCATATCCTATGGTATGCACTTGTTTGCATCCCAGGATGCCTGCATGATGAAGCAGTTGCAGCCCAACAGTTCCCACGGCGAGTTTTAGCTCTCCGATGGCATCTTTATTTTTCATTGGGGAACCTTTGATATAGCCGGCACCATAATGGCGAAACGAGAAGTCTTCCGGCACGGCATCCGGTTCGAACATGGGCCGCTTTGAGACAGAGATTACATTATCTAGATTCTTCAAAAGCTCGACGCTTTTCCTGAACACAAGCCGAACTTTCGGGCCGGTACGATTGAGCATTTCCATCATGGCCTTGCCATAGGAATCACCTTTACGGGCAAGGCTGGCAGACCTTCGCATGTTCTCGATGCACATCCAATAATCCAAATCAGGGATCATGGAATTTACCCCATTTGCACCCAAGACAACATCAGGCTTGATCTTGTCTGCCAATTCCTTCCAACCCAAAGCAGACGGCCCTCCCAAGACTATTAATGCGGCTTTGTTGTGAAACTTCCCAACATGTTCATTTATGTCATTCATTCGAGTCCTATCTCAGCCAGAATGTTGCATATAGACTTAAAATTAGTCCTATTATCGAAAAGAAAAACGAAGCACCTGTGAAAAAGAGTCCAACCCAAACAAGCCACGTTGCCGCTTTACTCTCTGCAATGGCCTTATAAGTGTTTAGTTCGTCAAGCGACTTATCAATAGATTCAAATTTCACAGCAACCTCAGCGCGTGTAGGTGACTTGGCGGATTGTTCACGCAATGCTTCTCGAAATTCATTCATAGAATCAAGCCGTTTTTCCATTGAGAGACGCGCCTGTTCAATACGAATGTTCAATTCATCCAATTTTGAGTCGTTATAAGCCTTCATTGACTCAAAAGACCATATCTCTTTTTGTTTGTCCATCTAGCTTTTTTCCTAATTGCTGTTCTCTACCAAGTTCTTGAGCAGGGGTAGAACCTGTATTATGGTGATAATCGTGGTTATAGCAACTGCAACAAACTGACCAATAAAAGTGATGGCAAGAGTTGTCACCCAGAACCTTATGGACTTCATGAATTCGGTCAATACGTGAACATCCTCTTTTAGAGGTGCATTGCCGCCACTGCCGCGTATCAATATATCATCATGCTCTTTGGTAAGTGTTTTCACAAAACCCACCTCGGACGCCAAACTCCTGACCGTTGCAACAAGGTCAATTATGTCTTTTTCAAGCTGATCTAAACGCTCTGAGCTTTTCATAAGGTTCTTTTTGTTTACCTAATACCTTTCCGGGACATAAAGACTCAATAGATGGGTAAATTGTAGGGACTGTACCTTGCGCCGTTATCTACTAACTTGATTGATCTCTTTTCAATGTACGAAATCCCATCTCGCGTTCCATAGGGATAGGGAGTACCCAACTTGGGAAAATTATACGGAGGAAGCAAGTCAAGACATGCTTCTAATTGCGGCCATCCCGAAATTACCCAGGTTCCATTGGGAAGTTTTACCGTTGTTTGCTCGGTAGCCCAATGCAATCTCCAGGGTTCTTGAAGTGCCTGTTCATACGTCGGCGGAGATTTGGAAAAGTTATAAGTTTCGACTGCCCAATACTTATCATCAGTTCCAAGAAGTCTGACCAGATTGTTTCGCAGGACAATCGCGCAATTCCACTGATACGGGTCTTGTCCAGGATTACGATTTGTGACAGCATCGAACCTATTACGCTCTACAGGATGTCCGTCTGTAATCGCACGGGATATTTTAATAAAATCACCATACGCAAACATAAGGCTGCCCGGTGTAAATTTCGCATAGATCGTACCGTACTTATCATACCGTTCACGTTCCTCCCACGGAATGCGAGTTTCGACTTTTACTTTATCAATGATCTTTTCAGTATAGAAATACTCTATCTTTCCACGAGGCAAACGACCCTCTGTTACGTGATCGAATAAACCATGAAGCCATCCATGCCACACGGGAGGAAGGTTTATGTATTCGTAATTCTGACCTTCAAACTTTGGGCGACCCTTTTCAGTGGCAGGCACTGCATAGTCGGGAAATGTATTGCCTCCAGCTATTTGCCGGGGCTGATAATCGTATTCTATACTTTCGTAATCAGGCAACACAATCCCATACCGCTTACCATCAGCAGGTACTGTCAACCCGGTATCCCTGCGGACAAACTCTACGGGCGGTTGCTTGTCCCCTGCAAAGAGTCTTACCCTGATCTGAACCATTGTACATCCGGGTTTATGCCGTCACCTACAAATACCTCAACTTTGGTTGTGGGGTTTGGGTTCATGACTCTGACACGCAGGACTTCCTCACCATTCACCAAGACAAACTTCTGAGTAAACTCAATCTCTCGAAACTCCTTGATGGGTTCTTCAACTGGTGGGGGTTCGGGGGTTGGTTCTGGTTCTGGTGTGGGGGGTGGCTCAGTTCCAGGCGGTTCAATCTCATTACTCAAAATCAAGTTGGCTGTTGTGACTTTACAAGGTTTTGCCAACGGGACTTTTGTTTTATCAGCTTTGTAGTAGTGGGAGAAATTTATAATATCCGTCCCTGCTACACTTTTTTCACCATATACGTACTGTCCGCCGAAGAGAGTTGCCAGTTGAGCACTCCCATCCATTGGCTTAATGTTGCTCTGTGTTCCTGCTTTTGCTACACCTTTCATGGTTGCCTCCGCAAACATTCTAATTTTTATTCCCTGCCCAATAGCAGGGTTGGATAACATAAATCTCTTACGAAATTCCTCTTCATTTCCGTTGAAATAACTCAGGTCAATGTTTCCACTGGCTACACCGTAATCTGCACCAATTCCATTGTCCGTATATTGCCACAATGTCCAGTCAGTCCAGGGCTTTGGGATTAGCGGCTTGGACACTCCGTAGTTTGCAATCCATAAATCATACTGTTTGAAATAATCCAGTGATGCCGCAGGTATGCTTACTCCAATTGTATTCTCGAACCACCAATAATAGCCAGTATAGATAAGGATTTCCTTGCCTGGCAAAAGTTGTTTGAGACGTTCAATAAAAGTGTACCAGTTCTCCCATCCTTGATATAGACCATTATAGTTCTCTTCAAGGTCTACAAACAGGGGCAACTCTCCCGAGTCATCACCAAGCAGACTCACCCACAGCTCCGCTTGACGTTTTGGTTCGGCCCGACTGTCAAAGAACCAGTATGAGCCTCGATACATTCCTGCCCGCTTTGCATTTGTCCATGAGACACTAAACATCCTGTCAGGCCAAAGGTTCTGTCCAGCACGAATGATGACAGCGGGAGTCATGGTTCGCATCCTGGAAAAGTCAATATATTGAGTGACTTCTCGAAGCGTCAAATCCTTGAACTTATATTGATAAAACGAAACATCAGGTCCGATTATTTTTGTATTAGGCATAGCCTATCCTCTTTAGTATGGCAACAATGACTGCTTTCAGTTCATCAACCGTCTTGGCAGCATCAACCTGCGCAAGCAGGGACACTGGCGTTGGCAGCACTTTGTCCGACGGTTTGGTTTTACCGATCTTTTTTGTCATCACATACTCTCCACCAGTGACGGCACGCCGTTAATGTATGAAATGTAATACCGGCCGCTCTCGCTATAGATAGCCTTCGCCACGTCATTCCCCAGCACCGGGCTTGTGTTTTCGTCCAGATTAAAGACACCGTGGCTGGTTGGCGGGTTGTCGTATTTACCGCCTGGTAAAACGTTGAGAAAGCCATCGGTTTCAAATGTGTCTGCGTTCAAACATACACCGACCTGAAAACGCATTAGCCTCCCCGAAGTTTTATCGAAAATGACAATCATTCTTTGCTCCTATTCTGTGCAGCCAGCCACCCACCGAGCGCCACTGCGCCGCCGCTGAAAGCCAAGCCATATATAATTGCCTGCGCCGTGATTCCATGTAGAATAACGGCAATACCAACACCAGCCCAAACCGAAACACAGACAACGCACGTCACGCCGAGAGACGCCCATCTTCGGAAAAATGATAATTCTTCGGGCGGGGTGTTTTGCTTGGTAATCCAATACCGAAACGGCGCAGAGATCATGTCTTGTCCTATGATTTGCGCCAGACGATAAGTCGCTAAAATCCCGACCAGTAGTATTACGATGTTCATTTCACGCTCCATTTCACATTGTTGAATAAGGATTGGCGAAGGCGCCACGTCTGCGCATAACTTGCGTGTGCTACCCACGATTTTAGGTGCCTTCTTACTGTCGCCGCATCCTTGCGGCCAATGCGATACAAGTAAGCTAATTGATGCACCATACGTGCGGCTCGGATCACATTGCGACGCGTCAGTCGGCGAACTCCAGGTCGTAACACTCGAAACCCAAGCCAATTGATGCCGGCGCTAACCGGGCTCAATATTGTACGAGTGGGGTTGAGGGTAAGACCTAATCCATGCAAGAAAATTACTATGGCTTCCCGCCACAGTGCAAGTTGCTGTTGGCGTTCCGCGGCGAGTTGTTGCCGTTGACCGTCCAGCCACCCGCGTTAGTCGAGTTGTTCCAGTTGCCGCCGCGGAGGAGGGCGCGTAAGGTCCTGACCCCAGTCATACAGCATGCTCCAGGTAATAGTTGTGTGGAACGCTTTTATCAAGCGTGGCCCTCAACCATCCCCAAAGCAGCCGACCGACTTCGTCTAATAGTCCGGCGGCGTATTCATATTGCCGGAAGGCAATGTACTTAAGCTCCATCGCCAGGCGAATAAGCGTTTTTAGTTGTCTCAACTTCACGACCAGGTCAGCCAGTGTGGCGGTTTTGCTTTGTTCTGCGTTGGCTTGTATTGCGCCCAACATGATATCTGTCGCCAGTTTCTGTGTTTGCTCACCCAGCACGTAACGTTGAGTTTTGGGGTAGTTGGCAACAATAGGATAGAGCCATTTACAAAACTGATACAACCGATCATGAATGATGAGATGTTGTTTTTCTGCCATTGTTTAAGTCCAGATTACGGATTGTCAGATTACAGATTTCAGGAGAGAAACTAGGAGCAGCAGCGGAAACCGATGAGGCTGAAGGCGAGCCGCGGCGAGTTGTTGCCGCTGACCGACCAGCCACCCGCGTAAGTCGAGTTGTTCCAGCCGCCGCCGCGGAGGAGGGCGCGAGGACCCTGCAAGGCGTCGGCTCCAGTGGTAGCTCCAAACGGTGAATACGACTCGCCACCCTCCGCTTCACCTGTCCATGAGCTAGTCGTCCATGCAGACCCAGCCTGGTCTGTATAAACGTCCTGCACAGGTGACCAGGTCGAAACTCTTTCCCAAACATTACCGGTCATATCGTAGCAACCCAGCGTGGAGACGCAGTTGGCGAGTGTGCCGGTTGGGTTGCTATTGACGTTGGCTGCCGCAGTCCAGCAGGTTGTGTTATTGTTCGCGCCTGCCGGTGTGCCAAATGCTGCCATGCTCCATTCATCATTCGTGCATAAGCGTTTGCCTGCGTTCATGCAGGCTTTGTATTGCGCGAAATAAGTCAAGCTTACCCAGGGCGTAGCATTGTAGGCAGATGCCGCCGCATTCCCAGCGTGGATGGCCTTGCCGGTGTTGCCAGAATTAGACGCGATGTATATATCTATCATCCAGTTAGAGCCTGGATACTGTACCATACCCGGCTTCGGTCCCTTTTCTGGATAATCCACATCGCCATCTTCTCTGGCGCTTGCAACCGAATACCTCGAAATGGCGCTGCTGCCGTTATTGTGTAACCATCCGATCAATCTGGATGTTGCCACCGAGTATCCGCTTGGATAACTGGCACTCGCTGAAATTTTGACGTTGAACTGACTGCCCGTTCCCGCGACAGCATAGACATAATAATTCATGCCAGCCGCCTCCGATCCGGTGTCCAAATCTGCAAAGGTCGCATTGAACGCGGCAGTTCTTGCGTATCCGATCCCATTTATTTCCAATTCCCCCACGCCAACCTGGATCGTGCCTGCGTCGACGTAAGAGAGGAAGCATTTGTATTTTTTGCTCCGCCGATCCCCCCATACCCAGGCCGCCTGAACCTCGTCATAATACCCATCATGGCCTGTGGCGACGTCATGCACATGCTCGCCGCCAACCAAACCAGTGAGTGCATTGATTTGTGCCGTTGCCAGGCGGATTGCCACCGCAGGCCGTCCATATTGAATATCATTCTTTTTCATTACGCAACCCTCCAGAATTCAAACGAAGAATATACTTCAACGTCTGTGTAATTGCTTACCCTGGCTTTGACAGATACGCCCACCCCATAATCAGCCTGCGCCGTCTGCGCCATATATTGGACTTCTAGAATTTTGGATGCTGTCAATGTAAATCTACCGGACAGCGGAATATGCGCCCCAAAGTTCAGATGGCCTGTTACTCCCAACATATCGGGAACCATGACAGAGTCTGTTATGTTGTACAAACGTAATTGAGTCGCGTTTGTACCGTAGAACGCACATAGGATATGGGCATCATAAACTCCAGCGGCAAGTGTGATCTGATTGGATGCAATAGAACAAATTCCGCCAACGTCCTGTACCTCAGTATTCACAATTCTGGTTGTCCATGCGTTTGCCACTGCCGAGCCTCCCTCAGTTCCGTTTGCGCGTTCGTCATGCAATAAAACATAATCAGGGGATTTGAGAGTAACAGACCCACCACCGTTATTTTGAAGTGTCCCATTGGGGACAATGATCTTCCCAACATTACTTACCGAGGGAGACCCATCCTCTTCTTCCATCGTCAGGTTGAATGGAGTTGACCCTCCCCCAAAAATTCCACCAGTTGTGACAGTCAACGTATCTGCCCCATCTGCCACCTGATCCACATTCAAGGTCAGGATGTCACCTTCTACGAAATCAGTAATCAGTGGGGTTGTGACCTTCACCCATCCGTTTACATCATCCCATTCAATGACAGGTCGAAAGTCATCGTACACGTCCTGAAATATCGAGGTCATCCCGTTCAGGATAATGTCAAAGATGTTCGATCCATACGGTTCTCCCCACTTCCGCAGACGAAAATACCAAACATGGATATTGGCCGGCCCGGTGATCAATATCGAAGGGGCGATGTCATCCAGAACCGCAAGGGCACCGTCTTTTACAAAACCAAAAGCACCTCCGCCGCCACCTTCAATGCGCCAATCTGCCGCGCCCATAGTGGCATCGTATAACTTGTATATGATTGAAGTGCTCTGATCCAGCCATTCATCTGTGACAAGATAGCCCAAAGTCTCATCATCATTGACAGTGGGCGCGGTAAAATTCAAGAACTTGCGAACATATAGCGGATCGGTGATATCTAAATCAGGCGAAAAGACTGAAGGCGTATTGAGAATATCACCCCAATCAATAGCAGCCGCCAATCCTCCCTCACCCCCGTACCCCGTAAAGCGCGGATCGAAAATATCGGGATCGCTTGGATTATTGCCGATCCTGGTCTGACCTGCGTAGGTTTTTACTGAAAATAATAACCTGCGATTGTAGGCCGTTACGGGTATCTCCGCCGGGGTCAGTAACGGCCTTGAGTCTGCATCGCTACCCGCCTCATAATAGATCGTGCCGTCTGTGCCCACTTCCACATTGACCCATCGGGCATTGCCGGCCGGCACGTAGGAGGTCAGGTCGAAATCCTGTGTATTGATTACTTTGAATCCGTCCAGATAATACCAATATCCTCCAAGCTGCACGGTCATCCCTCCGGTGGGCGCGGGCAGGCCGCTCAGAATCTGTTCATTTCTAACCCATGTCGGGTTATCGCTCTCTCCGATGGTATGGTTGTGTTCCGGTATGTCGGGGATGCTTGTGTCGGGATATACGTCCCTCGATCCCAAGACCTGCAATAAACTCGACCCAGGCAGATACCCCACCCACACCGGCCACTTGAGTCGGTTTGGGGAGCGTTGATTCCTGACCTTCAATACCTGACCTGTGATATGGACGGTCACATATACCCGAAAAGAATCGTATTTGACTTCATCGGTGTGAAGATTTCCGATAAAGGCGGGAATCCGCGTATCCCGGCGGGCGATCTGAATGTCACCGATTAGATTGCGAGACTGTTTATCCATTATTCGATAAACCTGCACAGGTAAATGTCAATCAACGGCGCAATATACCCAAGATTGCCGGTCTTTTCAAAATAACTTGCCCCTACGTCGCCGGTGAATCGGATTACTATGCCGCCTCCGAAGATGAAACGATTGTCATCCCCGCAATTCTCCCATACATCTGATCCGTTGGGAATCACCCCAGATACCGGAACCCACGTTATTCCGGCGTCCTCTGTTTTATAAGCCGTGAAGGTTCCATCTTGTGATCCTGCCATGGCAATATTGGAAGTTGGGGAAAATGCTATGCCCTGCCGGCTGTCAGGTTGTATGGCCGTAAACGGCGTCTCGATCCCCGCTGCAAACCTCATGTATCCATTGGTAGGGTTGTTATAGACAATTAGAAAATCATAACCTCTGGCGGAAGTGGCATAGGGCGAATAACCGGATGCCCAAAAACTGCCTTGCACAGTGTCAGAATAAGCACCTGCCGCATTGAGTCTGATATAGACGGGGTTTGTAAGGCTGCCCTGAATCCCTGCACCGCTCACAGCCGCAATCGACCAGCCGCCGCCATTCCAGAAAATTGGCTGTTCCGTACCATGCAACAAGTTTCGTATGTAGATGGGTGAACCCGCAACCGCGCCCTCGCAAAAAGTGATGTAGATACTTCCGTATTGTCCATCATTAGGCCACGACCACGCGCGACCTCCTGTAATGACAATGCTGTCATCCTGGTTGGGATCAACCCCTATCCCGCGTATGCCGGAATTTAGGTACCATCCTTCCACTGGATAAGCAGTCCATGATTGCACTAATTCCCATGTGGCTCCCACGCCAGCCGCGCGATAAACAGACTCGTATCCTTGATTGCTGCCTGCCTTTTCCTTTGTCAGTATGTAAATAGCTCCCACTGGTGTGACTTGAATTTGAACAATAGCATCCCTTTCATCTTCTGTAAGACCATTATTCATGGTTTTCCAGATAACATCAGCGGCATCCGCGTCAAAATTCTCCGTATATAGGACTCCGAATAAGGGTGCTACAATCACAACTTTTTTGGGATGATTGAGATTGATTTCGCCGGGAGGCATGGGGGGGGAGATTGGCGGCGGGATTGGAATTGTCGGCGGGGGAGGGAGTTCAAAATCCTCATCAATTCCACTATCCGCCGGCACGTCCCCATCGACATTCAACTCTTCCACCGACTCGTCCTCGAACTGCACAATGGTATGGGCATATCCAGAATCGCGATCCCATAAATATTCAATGGAACGGGGACAAAGGTATCCGTTGTATGGGACTCCTCTTGGGTTGTCTGCGGCCAGCATGACGATACTGGCGCGGCAATATTGGGCGACACTGAACATGCGGTTATTTCCAACAAACTCAACAGGCAAATCATCGAAGAGCCTGTTGTCCCATCCAACCAAAAGACCAGCCAGGGCATTGCCCTGACTCTGACTTGATAATAATAACTTCTCCATTGAGTCGGGATCGCCATAAGGGAATGGGATATGACCCGGTGACAGGGAAAAATAGGCAAAACCAGACCCATATTGATCCACCTTTATCCCAGAGGAAAGCATTTGTGCCCTTTCCTCATACAGGTGCAATTCAACGCCTATCATATCCTGCCAGTCATCCGAGGTAATGGCCTGCACCACAGGCCAGGCCGTTCTATCGGCCTCCGGCACAAGCTGCGGCTCGACTCTCAGATAGGCATACCCCAACCGATCAAATACCAGACTGGCAATGATGCTCGTAAATGCCATTTCCTCGATTTGCGCCCACAGATTCGTATTGATGCTTGCCATTTCAAGTGCCAGCCTTGTGTCGTTGCTTGGGTAGAAATCACAGAACCTCAAAACGGTGGAACGGTAACGGAGCAGGTGGAATATGGCGCGGTCTATATTCAGGTCGGGCATATCCGTCCACAGACTCGGAGTGTTGATCGCCCTTTCCAACCCGGTGGGGAAGGTGGTTATTTTAGCGAGCCAGTATTTCCAGCCCTGTATGGTGATCTCCACGTTGCCAGTTTCCTCGTTGAAAGACATGGCATCGTCTGAAATCCTGCCAACCGATACGACATTTTCCTCCCCTTCGCAGTACCCGATGGACTCCACCTGGGAGTCGTAATAATCCTTTGCAAATAGGATCGTAAAGGCGCGGGCAACCATATTGGTCAGGTCGGCGTTCTCCGTCATCTGCACTTCAAAATATACGTCCTTGCCCTCATTGACTCTCACGGTATGGAGGTAGGTATTGATCTCGTTGATGTCTTTGACAAAGACATAGCGCATGCCGCGATAGGTCTTTCCTTCGCTGGTCGTCGCTGTGCAATAGATGACATAATTTCCCTCGGCATCCCATTCAAAAGTAGGGGTAGCCGTGTTGGGATTGGTGATATTTGAGGATCCGGGGGCTGTCCATGCGTAGGATGCTATGGTTGCGCCGAAAACCCATGAGTTCGAGGCGTCCCGCTCCAAAGTTACCGGATTCCCCGAAAACGGGATGACCACATGCCCGCCCATGTTGACCACCGGCTCGAATTCCTCATGCTGGTCGGTATATGCCTCCTCGTAATCTATCAGGAATTCACCGTCCACGATCTTGATATGTTTTGGGAGAATGTCGTAATCGTCCGCAATAGTCAGGTAACAATCGGCCTGCCAGTCGATATGAGACAACTCGCCAATGTAGAATATGCTGGAGGTGGGGGCTTTCCTGATCCTGCAAATGCCCAGGTCGCTTGCCCCGGCGGTTGTGCCAACCAGCATAGTCATATCCACCAGGACATCGGCTAATGTGCCGACTCCGGTATTGTAATCAATAGAACCCACCATGTCGGTTGAAGTGGGGACTCCATTCAGGCGCGCGGTATAGATCACGTTTGGCACGCGGGGGATCACAAACATTTCCGAGTATTGATTCTTGCCTCGTTGTTTGGTTAGTTCCGGGGAGGTGATGGCTCTAACAGACATTAGGTTATCTTCTCCAATAAAAGAAAGGATAATGAAAACTTCAATCTGGATTGATTCTCTCTCTGCTCGGCTTCCACCGGCCAGTACATCCTTGTCCTGTAATCCTCCCAGGCCGGGGAGGCAAGGGAGTCGTTGTAGAATCGGCCATAGACCTCAGCCGACAAGCCGGTGCAAAATGCCCTTAGAATATTGCGCGAACTTACATCTATGAATCCCCAATCCCAAATGCTTGTCGCAAAACCCTGTCCCAGGGTATGTAGACTCCCGGTTCTGACCGCGAGTGAGAATGGCTTAAATTCGCTTCTCGGTGCTCTCTTGACTCCCAACTCGAAAAGGTATTGCATGGCCTCATGGGTTGTGCCTATGGAAAACTCGTACCTCATCGTCTACCTCTTGGTTTCAGGGCGCTGGTAAATAGGCGCAGGGCTTTTTGCGCAGCCTCATCCTCGATGGCGCGGCGCTCTGCCAGGGGGATCGAGGAGTCGAATCTCCTCGAGTCGTTCAGAGTCAACGACCCGCTGGCTCCCGCGGCAAGCGTGTTCAATAACGCCTGTTGGGATAGATGACTGCCTATCAGACTCTCGGCGGCGGCGGTGGTCGCCGGGGCAAGCACGAATTCCCGACTCTTCATGTTATACAGCCCGTCCCCGGTATATCCGCCGGAGTGCCGTGAGGGGATCAGCCCCGCACCGGCACCACCGGATGATGTGCTTGTCCTGAAGAGCCGCGCCTGTGCCTGCAACCATAATTCGGTCTCGGCCAGGATCACGCTGTAATATCGGCTCCGCAACAACCTCTCGGCGTTCATGGCGTTGCCCATGTCCTTGATCTGTTCGTAGGCCGCAATGATCCTGCGCCGGCGTTCCTCGTTGTAGGCCATTTGAAGCTGGGCCAGTTCCTCGGCCTTTTGTCTTTGTATTTCCTGTAACCGTTGCGCGTGCGCGGCCTGTTCTTCCAGTATTTCCTGGGCGGCCCTTGCCTTCGCGTCGATTACATCCTGCTGGTATTTTGCCAGGCGTTCGGCGCGTTCGCGCTCGAAACTCCGTCGCAGGTCGGCCAACTGTATCTGAGTCTGCCTTCGGCGTTCCTGAATCTCCTTATCCGTGTTGTTCTCGATCTCGGATTTTTGACGGTCAAATTCCCTTTGAGCCTTGACCAATCCGAGCGCGTCGCGTGACCTGGTGAGCTCGTCTTTTTGAAGGGCGAAGTCCTCCTCCAGCTTACGCAGTTCCTCCTGCGCGTCACGTTGGATTTGCAGGACTTCCTCGTTCCCGTCCCGGATAATGTCGCCCCTTTGGGTCTGGTAATCAATCTCGGCTTGCTGGTTCGCTTTGGCAAAGTTCGCGGACAGGTTGGATAGGGTATCCGCAAGGGTGGCCTTGATCCGTGAAATGGACTGCGCCAGTTGAATATTGGCCTTTGCAATGGCGTCGTTCATGCGGTTGATGATGTCCACCCGGTCACTCGCCAGTTCCCTTTCGGCTTCGATGTTATCCTTTTCCAATTGGATGATGATCTTCATTCCTTCCGCGTCGGCCGCCGCCTGTTCGGTGGATGCGGAAAGGTCGTCGAGGGCATCGGTCAATTCGTCCATGTTGTCATCCAATCCATAGATGGCCTTGACTGTATTCCAGATGCTTGCGGCGGCTTTATCGCCCGCCGGCCCCGTCTTTTCGAGCAGGAGTAATAATGATCCCAGCGGCAAAAGTGCGTACTTCTTGAATGATTCCCCTATGTCTCCAAAGGATTGATCCGTCCCCATGATCTTGTTGAGTCCGCGCCTTTCAAGTTCCACCAGAAATGCGCCAGCCAGTAGAATCCCCGCCGCCGGCGCTACCTGCGCCAATGCGCCGGCACCTCCGATGGTTGCCGTTGCACCACCCGCGATCTTCTGCCCAGCGACTCCCGCCAGGAATTTATCCACCGAGGTCTTGAACATATAAGTGGATGCAGCGTATTTCAATTGAGCGGCGATCAAGGTGACATCCGCAAAGAAGCGGACTCCCTTCGCTACCAACATACCCACCGCGCCCACGGTTGCTATGACCAGCCCTGTATTCAGGGCGGCCCTTACCAGGTCGGGATGCCGTTCAATGAACTTTGATCCCTTCTCGGCCAGGGCTGCGGCCTTTTCGAGCAGGGGCAGGATCGCGCTCATACCCACCCGTCCAATACGTTGATAGGAAAGTTGTATCCTCTGCTGTGCGGTCAGCCACTTCCGGGTCGTCTCATCCACGACTCCGCCGGCTTCCTTGATCCTTTGGGCTTCCTGATTGGCGGCCAGGAAGATACTGCCCACGATGGCGGAACCGGTCAGGAATAACCCGCTGGATATGCGGTTGATTGCCAGTGCGGCTTGATTTAGATCGGCCACCCTTTTCTCGGTTTGGGCAAGCTGCTGGTCGAATTTTTTTATTTGCGCCTGGGCTGTCAGTGCAGCTCTGCCCGTATTGAATAGTTCATCCGACAGGTTCTCTATTTCCCGCTCTGACAATCCACTCAATTTTGCCATGTCTGAAATGGCACGATTGAGCATTTTTATTTCTTGCTTTTCTTCTTTTATGGATTGCGCGGATTTCTCCGCAGCTGCGGCGCGGGATTTTTCTGCGTCAAGATTCACCTTTGAAAACTTACGCAGCTCATCGGCGGATACTTTTGCCCCTGTTTTTATATCAACAAGATTTCCCTCCATAAGCTTGAATGACTTGTTGAACTTTTCTGAAAATTTTTGAAAATCGTCTCCCAAAGAATCGGTAGCATGAGAGACAGACTTCTCCAAATCATCCACGTTTTTGGCGGTCTTTTTTAGGCCGGCGTCAACCTCTGCCGACTTAGCCTTATCCAATATAAGTTGTAGTAGGAGACCTACATTGTCAGCCATTTTATTGCTTATCCTGATCGCGCCATTGCTTGAAAATCTGCTGAACCATCTTCTCGAAGACGGAGTCTATTTCCAGAATATCGTCCATCAGCATATCGGGTTGTTCAAGAAAACCGCCCCTGTACGGAAGGTGTTTCCCGCCAAGAGCGCGATAGTTTGTCCAGTAGGGGAAAGCCCTATCGAATCTCTCTTTTGAAATGTTGAACGTTTCAGGCAGGGAGTAGGACGGGTCTTTTTCGGGCAAAAGGTCTATGAGGACTTTTTGGATTTCAAAGGCTTCGGCCTTTTTGTTCTCGTATTCCTGCTCTTTTTTTTTGCTTGTTCCTGCCTGTCCAGGTAGACCGTGAGTCTCCGCTCCTGCTCATCCAGCAGGGAGAAGATTTTCGGGTTCATCTTGCGGGCCTTCTTGACCCATTGCTCGATGTCCTCGCTCTTCAGCCAAAGGAATTCATCGTAGGACTTCGGCAGGTCGCCCTCGGAACAGGCCATACAGGGAATATAGAGCGTGAACAGGGAGTCCTTGATGCCCTCGCTCAGATCCGGGTCACCCTCGATGGCAACCACCATTTCACCGATCCTGCGGGATGTGTGGCCGGTGGTTTCGTGGATGATGATGATCCTCCCTGAAAGGTTGAATTCCTCGAATAATAGATGCGATTCCTTCAACCTTTCAAGGAGCGTTTGTTTCTCTGAGGCTTGCATGGCTTACCTGTGCTGGTAAACGACTTGGATTTCGGTGCTGAGGCCCGGCGCGATATTGAAGGTGACGCCATCCACGGCAACCGTGTAATCCGCAGAATCGACCAATTCCAGGGCGTCGTCGGTCTGCGCGCCGGAGAATACAGCTACATTGACGGTGGAGATGGCCTGGCGCGAGGCCGGGAACAGGAATTCAACCTGCGCTGTGGCGGCGATGAAAGCGGCGATTCTGTTTGGATAATCCGAAAAACCACTCCATAAGCCGGATTCAAACGCTCCCGTATCAGACACACCCGAAAGCGGATCATAGATGTCGGCCAATGGCGCAAGGGCTTCACCATGCAGATGATATTCCGTTGCGTTGGGGGCCAGATCGAATACCAGGTCAATTGGGTTCTCACCCGCGCCCGGAAGGCGGGGGACGGCCTGGGTGTTGGGGATGATATGGAAATGGATGCCCTGCTGTTTGGTCTGCTTCGAGACTGCAGCCTGCCACAGGAACATGCCTACCGCCGGCTCATTGCCCTGCTGGTCGGTCATGTGCGGCAGCATCTTCATACCGGCCAATTCCTTGATGGTGAGGCCGGTCAGGGTCGCCAGCAGATCCAAATCCTCCGATCCCACGGAAAGTTCGCCGGATACGGCCTCCTGGGAGGGGAAAATTTGGGTCGCCAAAAGGCGGTCATTGCCGATGTGTGGGACTCGGCGGGCGGCGGGGATGGTCAGGTTGTACAGTTTGGTGGCGTGTACTTCCTGCCCGGCATAGACCAGTCCGCCAGCGGCCGCGGCGGGGCGGCCTTTGGTGTTCAGTTCGTACACCACGGCCCGCTGAAGACCGGAGTACATATAGGTGGATTCGACAGTCATTGGTTACTCCTCTTTATTGATGGTCATCGTCACAGTCAGGATCGTGACCTGTGCGATATGGGAAACAATATCGGATGCCGGATCGCGGTTGAGCGGGATGTATCTCGGTCGATCCGGGGCGGTCAAAACCGCATCTGTGACTCCCGCAAGCCGATTTAGCTTGCGTCCTTCATAGGACAGGTTGAACAAATTGAATACCAGTGAGCGGAAGGCTTTGAAGTCTCTCCATGCCTGATCCTCTGTGTTTTTCCAGCGCACCAGCAGGTCGATCAATACTTCCCATTGGACGGAAAGAACGTCTGTACCGGCGAACCCGGAGGGGAAGGCGCCTGGGTAGGTGAGCGCGAAAGAGTCAAAACCCTGATCCAGAAACACGTCGTTCGATTTTGCGACCTGCTTTTCCTTGTTGACCCAGTTGAATTGGGCGGTATCCTGCAAAAGGGTGATGACACTGGATTCGCATAGGTCGAAATAATCAGTCGTTATCATCGGGTCTCGAATCCCTGTTCCTGGATGGTGACGATCAGCCTGTCACGCAGACTCTTGGGCAGGGAGCGCAGGACGGACTCTATTGCGATATGAAACAACTTCCAGCGGCCCCGGTGGATGCGGGATTGCCGTTTGCCGCTGATAAACATGATGTGTGACAGGGGATTGGATACCTCTGCACCATCCTGGATGCGGATGGCCTTCCACGCGCCCACGGCCTGACCGCTGCGCTTGGTGGGGATGCCCCTGCCAAAACCATCGGTGGCAAAAAAGGCCTTGCGTTGCTTCGTGCTGTCCCATTGAACGGGATAGCTTATCGGTTTGCCTGGCTCCTGCATTTCATCCCTGATATTCAGGGCTGCCAGCCACAGGGAGTATTCGAGGGTTTTCTTCATCTTCCCGAATAGTCCCATCAGGCCAGAGCGCATCGAGCCGGTGATTTTTATTTGAAACATTACAAGACCTCGAAGGTAGCCATGTTGCGGGAGGGTTTGTTCAATTTGGGCACTCCTAAATTTTCGAGTCCGATGGAACGCCGGGCAACCCAATCGGATAATTCCTTGTCTATGGTAAGGTACGGGGAAGTGCCGGCCTCCAATGCCTTCCTGCTGAAGAAGCGTCCCGACCTGTGCGAATAATCCGCCAGGTCTGAGACAATTCCCTCCACCAGCAGGGTCAGTTCGGAAACGACCACCTCCAGGGTAACCGGGGTGTCAAATCCGGCATCAGCCAGCCTTACATCCACGCTGTTTGAGACCTGTTCAAGCCATGCCTCGACCTGGCTCAGTGACGGGTCGGTGGCGGTTTCGTAAATACCGTCATCATCCAGCCATTCGCCGTTATTCGTCCATTGCGCGTTGTGTGCGGCCACGCCCGCTGCTGATCCGTACATGGTGGGGAGGAGTCCTTACGGGAGTCGGGACAAGATGGCCCCGACTCCCTCCTTTGGAGGATAACGGACTAGCAGCCTGTGACGTGGATCACGCCGCAGGAACCGTTCGAGTCGTGCTTGACCCGGATGGTCAGGGCGGAGAAGATGCGGAAGTCGATCATGAATCCACCGAGACTATCCCATTGCACCGGGGTGATGTCCTGCGCGATTGCAATATCAGCCACATCGGGGGATAACTGGAATACGATCATTTCACCAGTCGTCAGCTTGTGGGCCTGGTTGATGAATGACACTTCGGGCAACTGGGTCATGGCCGCTGTGCGTTCGGAAACGGCTGTACCCGACACGAGGGAATTGGTTTGGGCATACTGATCGGTGGCGACGTACACGCCATAAGGCCCGTAATAACCCAACTCCCGCAGGAAGGCGATTGCGCCGTTGAGGGTCTTGTAGAAATTGCCGCCAGTGCCGAAGTCGCCGCCGCCGCATTCGGCGGAGGTCTTTTGCAGGCGTTGGGGTTTGTTGGTCAGCCCGTAGACGACATTCGCGCCAACCTGTACATCATGGCCGTTGAAGATGATATCATCCACCTTGTCCTGCACGCGGCGGGTAGCTGTCCGCGACTGCGTGGTATCCAGGGAGACTCCGCTGCCGCGCCTCGAGGACTCCAACTGACGCAGGGAAAGCTGGAAATCCTTGTGGATCAACGGTACGGGGATGGACTGCGGGGTGAACGGAGTGCGGTCCTGTTCACCGCGGACAATGCCTTCCATCGAGACATTGGCCTCGGTCATGTCACCCAATTGTTCATAGGTGGAGATGATGACTCCCAACCCATCAAGGGTTTGAGTCAGTCCGAGACGCAGGAAGTCGTTGAGGGCGACATTCGGCGCACGGACAACGTCCAGAACTGCCGCGTCGATCTGCTCCCATTCGTAGCGGCGAAGCAGCGCATTGGCTACCATCACCTGCCTGAAAATTGGCTGACGGATCGGGCGGTTGTTGAAAACGACATCCTTGAACTCGCCGGTGGGGATCGAGACAACATTCTCTCCCCGCCTGTTGACATACGGGCGCAATGCGCTCAGGTCGAGACGGCCCTGTGTGGCGGTATAGGCTTGCTGGAATAAGGCGTTCATTTACAGTACCTCCACTTTGATGCGGACTGCCGCCCCGCCGGTACCCGGATCGTTATCGACATCCTCCAATGTCCGCGCTACCGGATTGGTTGTGCCGACCTTCAAATAGCCATCGCCATTCGATTCGAGCAGGGCGTCCTGGTCAACCGTGTCGTTGCCAGTGCCAGCCGCAAGCAGGGCGTATACTTCATCACCCGGACGACAAACGGCATAGCGGACGACTTCTCCATCCACATCGTAGGCAGTATCAATATCGCGACCCTCGAACAGGGCGTCCTCAACGGCAAACATCTTTTGGGCGAACCCGGTGGATGTGCTGTGAGGCTGGACGGTTCCGGTGGCTGTTCTTTCGATCAGCATACCGGGCATGATCTCTCCGACCCCGTAAACGTCAAGGGCTTCGAGCGCCCTTTCCTTGTAGATCGGATCGCCTTTGAGAATGATTTTCTTGGGAAGAGGAGTCATGTTAGTTCACCTTTCCTTGTTCCTGAGCCGCATAGTTCAGGAGTAGAGAGGGAGTCGCCAAAATATCCTCGTCCCCGGCTTCCCCGCCGTTCGTGGCGGAATTAACGAACCCGCCGAGTGCGGCATAGTTGGTGGGACGATAGGACGTGTCGAGTTTCTCCAACACACCCAGGGTCATCCCGTTCAATACGGCCTCATCGAAGGGGCAGGCTTTATTGACGATCAGCCGCGCGACAACTTCCTTCTTTTTGGCTTCGGCTTCGGCGGCGGCGTTTTGCGCCATTGTGGTAGCCGCTTGCACACCCTCCTGAATGGTTTTGATGCCATTCGCAAGGGCCTGAATACTGGCAGGAACATCGGTGAGCGATTTGAGCAGAGCCGCAAACTTATCCACTCCGCCAGCCTCATTCACTACTGACTCAAGCCCGGTCAGTGTGGGGGAGAGGGCAGGGGCGGCGGGAGTTACGGAAGCGGTCTTGCCTTTGTCGTCAAACGACACATTCCATCCTGTGTTATTCAGGATTGTTTGGATCAGCTTCTTGATCTCATCCATCTGGTTTTTCTCCTTGTTGAAATTTGGAAACAAATTAACAAGCCAGTTCGTAGGCTGACTTGGGGCTTGTGAATTGACATACCCTCCCCCGCTTTTATAGAACGGGACCTTCAGGAATACCTTGTCCCCATTGACCAGGGTTATATCGGTGATCTCCATGTCGAAAGGCTCGAAGGTATCCGCCGGGATCTCGTCGTCCTTGCCGATGTAGGCAATGGTGATGTGAGGGATAAAGCCGTGATCCGATGGGGTTTTGACCCCCTTCCAATCCAGATTACTTGAAAGCGTTTTGTACAGTAGGGGAAGTCCGGGGCTGTCAAAGGTGAGGACAAAGGCATCCTGTTCCCCGCCGGAAATAAAGCGGGCTAATCCCTGCACCTGTCCCGCAACCTTTGGCTGATATTCGGCCGTTTCAAACATGGATTTCAATACCTGAATGGCATCCATGTCAGAGGTCTCACCCAAAAAGGCCAGCGTCATGTGAAGGTTGTCATAGACTTCATCGGACATGAAGGGGAATTGAGCCTTGATCTTTTCCTTGATCGTATCGGGTAGCATGAAGGCGATCATGCTATTGGATGAATAGTCGGGATCGTCGGCGGCGTTCTCGAAAATGGCGTAGTTTTTCTTGACCCATCCCTCGCCTTTTTTCATGTAGCCGGCCCGCTTGCAAGCGCCCCAGGCTTTTTTAGCGGCAGTTTCCTCGTCATCACCGTCGGCCTTTGCCTTTTTATGGACTTCCTCCCACATCTTCTTCATTTTTTCAGGCATGTTTTCATTCATCATATTTTGAATGTCCGCATACACATCTGCGCGATTCATCATTAAAATTTTCTTCGCTAAATCTTCAATCCTGCTTTCAATCATTTTCTTTTCGCCGGGCTTCAATTTTCCCGCCTTAAGTCTTTCTTCCAACAAATCCAACATGGCCCTTTCTTTTGTTCCTGCGCCACGCCGCTTATCCACCGCCGAATCACCTCCTCCCTCCGATGTGCTTCCGCCGACCTCACCTTTACGGCCTTTGTGCCACGGATGTGTTGTCGCATTTTCCAGTGACAGCAAATTATAAAAAAGCATACTGTTATTCATACAGTCCTCACAATTGTTGATGGCGGCTGAATTGCGATTGATCCCGCAGCCGTCCTTGATCGAGCAGGCTCCGGCTTCGTCCGGCAGCACCGCGATATGATCCGGGTGGATTTCACGCTGGACTCCGATGTAGGGCAGGCCGTTGTGTTTGCCTGGGATTTGATCTATATTGGCGTAATAGCCTGTGGAGGTTTCGATGATCTTACCCTCTAGAATATCATCGTGGATTTGTTTGCCTTCCTCGGATGAAAGCAGGATCGCCTTGTCGAGCCAGTACTCTCCTGTTAGGCGGCGGTTGGCCGAGTCCAGCGATGCGCCAAAGAACCTGCCGAGTATGGGAACATCAGGGACTGGGACTCTGGCTGATCCGTTGTTTTGTTTGGGGTGGCGTAGGACGATAGGGACTCCATCCCAGTCTTTTACAAAGGCCCCGAATTCATCCATTGGGACAAAGAACTTGTTTAGGACTCCCTCTACAATGGTCACACCCTTGACAACAAGATACTCCTTGCCATCGAAGGTTTCAATTCTATGGGGGGTAAAGGGACTGAGGTTTGCGAAAGTGTGCATGGGACAACAAAACGCGAGAAGCCGTAAAGCTCTCGCGTTTGTGTCGTGCTTTCGCGTTCAGGTCAGGTGATTATAAGGAGTCTCGCCTGAGTTTCTAAAATATAGCATTATATCGGGAAATTTGCAAGCCCTGGGCTACCTCGGACATCTCCCACACTCGCATTTTGGAGGTGTTTTCTCGTCAATTGCCTTCAAAATTGCCTTTGCCTGTGCCTCGAATCGTTCTGCTTGATCTACCATGTACTGCAGGTAGATGACTTTATGCTCATAGGTCTCGCGGCAGCGGTAGATTATGAAGGCCCCGCCGCACCCGCTGTAACGCATGTATATCTGGACTTGTACAAAGTGTTCATGTAATGCGCGATTTCTTGATGGCCCATTGGCATATCGGTGGGCGGATACGGATTTTACCTCTATCAATGCGCCGTCAACCGTCTTGGCATCCAAGTGACCACGAAAACGGGTATCGAAGGGAGCCACAACTTCAACATTTCTGCCGGCGATCAGGTGGATGTGATCCAGTATTTTTAGGATAGAGTCCTCATGCTCATAGCCGGCAAAACTCATTCGATGGGTCTTTAGGTCTGCCGTCACTCCATCCTCGTATTCGAGATAGGCGCGGCGTGGGCAACCGCTAATCTTGCTCATGCCTAGATACTTACGATGAACATCAAAACCGCTATTGGCTGTGATGTAATCATTGATCGCTTTTTCAATCAAGTCTGTTCTCATTTCTTCCTCCGTTTTGTTTTCTGACATGGGTTGTAAAATGAATGATCTTATTCGTTGGCATCATTTGACCTTGTAAGTCTGACTGTATCAACGTCAATCCATTCCAGCCTCTTATCCAACCATGATGGATGGTGGGGACGGAATCTCAATACCAACTGGCCGCCATAAATGGAGGGTGTGTGGGTGAACATTTACATATTGAGATTGTTTTGGGTGAAGCTGCATAACAACATCCTCCTCATCCCAAAATATATTCTTTAATTGGCACATCTCCTTCCAAAGCGGCGTGGACATTTCCCTGCCTCTTTCAACATGGCAGGATACGTGCTCCCAACCCAATCCGTCGCTTGCAATACAAATCAATGAACGACCTACAATCATCGAAGGAAGGGTAAAACAACCGTTATTTTGAAAGGTTGAATCGCTCTTCATCCTTCCAGATGTAATTCTGTATTGTTCAGGAACTTGAAACATTAGACTCTCCGTTTCTTCAACTTACCAGCCGCCTTGTTCATATCCTTTTCATCCGCGTGGATGTAATTCTCCGTAGTGGTTATATTGTCGTGCCTGGCCAACTCCTGAGCCATTTTTATATCCCCCGTTTCCTTCCATACCTGGGAAACAAAGTAATGCCGAAATTGATGTGGCGTAACCCTCCACTTTGGACTCCGCTCCAGCAGGAGACTGCATATCTTTTCAACATCACGGCGGGCAGTATCCGAGTCGATGGGGCGGGGAGGCTTCCTGGAGTTCCTTAGCGAGTGGGACACGAATACATAGGGACTCTGCGCCTTGCGTACCCTGTGATACTCACGGATCGCGGAGATTACATCCTCGTCAATGATGAAATAGGCTTCCTTATCACCCTTGCCGATGATGATCCCGCGCAAGGTCTTTGTGTCCAGGTCTGACATTTTTAGCCCGGCAGCCTCCGACGCCCTCAGGCCGCTTCGGGACAGCAGGATCACAAAGGCTTTGGCCCTTGCCAATAGGAAATCATCCTTTACCTCGATCTTCATCACTTTTTCGTCTATCTCCTCCAGAGCCGGCATGTCCATTTTGCGGAGTCGTTTCCCTGCCTTCCTTGTCTCGTTGCGGCGCATATAGCGGATTGAGTCCATATTGACCGTGTGGATTCTTTTGGCGGATAAATACTCAAAGAATAGAGCAATGATCGTGGCTATCAGCTTCTCCGTGTGCGGATGCTTCTTCTTCAGGTAGGCCAGCAGGGTTTCGTAGTGCTTCTCAGACAGAGAAGCTATTGGAATGTTCTTTACCAGTGAGCGACGGAACACACTTGCGGCATAGGAGTATGTTTGGTAGGTATTTTTGCTCTTTGACCTCTGGATGATCGTCAACCAGTTGAAGAGGGCGGAAGAGACGGTTACGGTATTACTCATCCTCATCCTCTTTTTCGATACCCTCCATTACCCTGATCTCACGTCCGCAGGATGGGCAGAAATTTGTGTAGTTATCCTTTGGATTGCATCCATCCGTAAATACCCATGCGATTCCGCAAGTACCCTTCCATACGTCACCATCGGGATCATCATCCACCCCCCATACACAGTATGGGGGAAGCATTCTCTTTTTCAGGGACCCCATGAATTCGCCATGCAGGGCCTGGGCGCGGGTCGGCGTAATGGACTTCCCTTCCTCGAATCCCTCGATTCCGTCCGTCCCCCATGTCATGACGTAAATATCCACGTCATGCACCCATACCAGCAGGGACATGGCTCTGCCGATGCCGGCATGTTCTGAGAGTCTGAGGGGTTGATGCTCCCTCATGCGTCCATAGCGCAGATTGGTATTGCTGTCCGTTTTGGTCTCGATCAGGACGCTCGTTCCGTCAGGCAGCAGGGCACGGTGATCCCCGCTTACCTTTTCTCCGTAGACCACCTGATACACATCCTTGCGCCTTGCCTGTAAGTAGGGGATGGTGATAACCGGAGTCCCGATCTTCTCCACCATCAGAAATCCGATGGAGGCCAGATAGGATGCGGCCATTTGTTGACCATGTTTTCCAGACTGCTGTTGGATTTTAGCCATATTATAATTCTCCTGCCATCTAATTAAATCCAGGATGCTGATTCTGTCTGCAAACAGGGTTTCAATTTGATGTTCCAATTACGGTTTTCATGTTTTCATCCCTTGTTTTTAGTGATCGCTACCGGCCACAAGTTCCGCAAGATGCGCTATTGGGTAATTCGCATCCACGGCACACCTCTCGCATAGAGTCAGTTCGATGGGCTGCATAACCGCCTGTGCCATGTCTTTATCATCGCCCATAACACTTGCAAGGACTGCGTTACCGAGATAAAAAGCAGAGAGGCCATCCTGGCGCTCTATATTTCTCATATCGACCATGAATCTCTCAATCTTCACGATCCAGAAAAAAAGCGCCCCATTGTGTCCGATCTTTTTATGGCATATGGAACATTCCGCGTGTTTCCTTAGTTCCATTTCATTCATGACTCTCATGACTCTCCTCGTTTCTCAAATCCCGGTACAGGGAATCCCCGATAGATATTGCCATCCAATGTATTGCCTCCGAATATTCCGCCGACCCGCCTGGTCCCGCCATTCTGCTTATGGAAGTATGCGACTCCGTAGGTTTGGCATTGATCGCGCACATACAGGAACCATGACTGCTTGGCAGGGCGGGGGATGTATTGAGTCTCAAATCCACTCTCTCCGCCTGAGATAAGCCATTGAAAATCAGGCAGGACGGATGAAAAGTCAACCATGCCCAACGCCGGCTCATAGGAAATGAAACGCACTTTAGCCGGGATCTTCGAGAGAATTTCAGCCCTGTACAGGTAATCCTGATTCTCCACACTGACTCCCAACCATACATTAGGATAACCATCGCCCCAACCATGGGGCAGGCGATCCCTGATATTGTCGGCTCTTTTGGTCAATATTTGGTAGGTATGCTGAGGCGTGGTGCGAATGATCTCCCACGCTTCATCCCGCCATTCGTCAGCCTGTTCGATAAACCAATCAGACCATGAGCAGGTGAATATCAATTGCGGCTCGATCCATTTCAGGGGAGAGGTAAAGGTCGCGGGCGCGGCCCTTACGATCGCTTTCGGGTCTTTTCCGTACCTCAGGGACATATCCCGGAACATATAGCAGTTCTTACAACCGGGAGATACCTTCTTGCATCCTCTCCAGGGGTTCCAGGTAGCCATCGTCCATTCAATTGCTGATTGTTTGCCCATTACGACTCCTTATCTTTTTGGCACATTATCTATTGATGCTCTTGTGCTCATCCTTCCTTATCCTTTTTATATTGCTTCAACAAACGGATCGCCAAACTTGCGGCGGTCTCATCGAGATCAATTTCAGCTTCCCATTCTTCACGCAAATACCTGGCGAGCTTCCGAATTTGCGACTCGAAATAATCAGGTGGGGGGGGTGGTGGCGCTTTCAAAGCCTGCGCAGTCACAAGCCCTCACCGCGCAACCCTCAGCATGATTGGCAACATATTCAAGATGCTCATAGATAGTGTGTCCACAAGTACAAATTGTTTTTAGTTGGCTATATGAATTTTCCATATTTTTTCTCCTATTTTATATACGCTATAATGCCTATTATAACGTATATAAGGCGGAAAATCAAGTATTTTGATCCCCTGCTGTCATAGCTATGGCCTGATCCCCAATGAAAGCAGTAACATGAATTCCAGTGTTAGTTCAATAAGTGAAAGCATGACAATATCCCCTGACATGGCTCTGATACCAGCTACCTTCATGTACACAATGCCGATAATGAATACTATCATTACACCCTCTGTTTCTTGACGGTGGTTATCTTTTGCAGTAGGCGCATCTGTGTGCCAATCTCCCTGCATTTCCTCATGCCGGCCCGCACCGCCCGAATATCAATCCTTATCATCGTCTGGTGGTATCTGAGTTCCTGCCTGAGTTCCTTGATTAGAGTCTTGTTTGTTTTCATTCCCTGCCTCCGCTACGCTCTTGATCGCCCAAATAAAATCAGCAGCCTCGTTGTCGTTCATGGCCCGGTAGTGGTGGCCGTCGATGATTACAACGTCATCGGTCTGCCTCTCGACAGCCGCCGCCTGGTTGGCTCTTTTTACAACATCTTTCAGGAATTGAGCCATGCCGTCCCCGATCATCAGCAGGTCAATCCCGCGCTTGATCCCGGTATCCATGATCTTGAATGTATGGTTGGTGGAATCATATTTGCATGTCAGCATGACAGGACTCCTCTCGCTATTTCACTACGATAATGTTTTCGCATTTTGGGCAGCCCAAAGACCCCTCCCCGTCTATATCCGGCAGGGTATCGTCCACTGTGCCGGCCCATCCACAATTGGAGCAGGAGACCGCGACAATACCGACCTTTAGCAGCCCATCAGACTCCAGGAAAGAATTGTCTCTTTGTATATCCAGCTTTATCAACTCTTCTCGATAGTTCCAGTTGAGGTTGCCGGTGTCCCTGCTGTATTGCCTGGTTAATTCAATTTTCTTTTCTGAAAAATAATCCCGCCTTTCACCATCATTGGCAAATACAAGGGTTGCGCCTACCACATCTCCACCGGCGCAATGATGGACGGTTCTCATGGATTCACCCTGCTTGTCCACTCCGTCATTTTTTGCAGGTCAAACAGGTTTTGCTGATAGTTTCTCTGCAGGTGCATGATGGACTCATGGTAGTCACGGGTAATCAATTGCTTTATTTCCTCTATGGAATATGTCTTTTTACAGAGAGTACAATAGATTGACCCGTCATCCATGAATTGAAGTTTGCCCCATCCCTCGTTTATTAGTTTGTGGTTCGGACAGGCGATAAATGCGATTGGGGTATTCATTTGATCCTCACTTATTCAAAAGTTTGTCTGATAACTTCATCCCCATTCTCAATGGTGTGGTTGGGGTTGGGAATGACCCTGAATACCCTGCGCTCGGAAGTCCTGCCAAATTCGATCAGGTCAAACAGGGGAATCCGATAGACCAGGCCGCGCTTGTGAATTTCAAGCACATGCAGGTCAGCATGATATAGGAAAAGGAACTGCCCCCCATCGGTTTTTACTTCGACCTTGTTTCTGTGTGGTGCTGGCTGCGGCTTGGCGTCAGGCATTGGGTCTCTTTCTTGTCCGTATTTGACAAAGGCAATTTTCGCGGCATGTTGCCTGTGTAATGGGTACTATTTGATCTATTGGTATCCAGCCCAATTCCGCCAGTTCAATACAACCGGGGCGGTCATCGGAGTCATGGCAATGGTCTTCATTCTCGCCCAATATGCGTATGCCCTCATTGTGGCCGACTCTCCTGCCCGCCGCGAGTTTGGCATTCTGAAACATTCCATTGGCCGCCCTTGCCATCCTGCCCGCTGTGGACACGATACGCCCATTGAATGGCATTGTGCCTGTCTCAATGGCTATCTTGAACATATCCAGCTTGTCGAAATACAGGATACTCCATAGATAAAAGGCGTTGCGGGTTGCCTCGTTCTCGAAAAGCAAGCCGCCCAATGTGACGGTCCACACAGCGCGGAACAGGGCTTTCAGGATCGAGCGGACTCTGGCGTACCAGATGACGAACAGGATCGCGCCGGCCATCATCTGCTTGGTTTGGGTTCGGATGCGGTTCTTGGCTTCCGTGGATACCTTGAACACGGCTCGGCGAATCTCCGCCTCCGAGACCGTTCGGTTGGAAAGGACTCTCCTGTACTTACCACTTGCGGGATTGTAGATGAAATCCCGCTCACCCCGGCGCAGCGGGCGCGGGGAGGTTCCCATGCGGCGGGCATCCAATAAGCCGGGCAAGCCCGACATATTCCATAACTCGCGCATCAGTTCATCGTCTGTGATCGTGTGCGTGGTCAGGTAATGACGGGTCTCACTGGCCGACGAAGTGGGAAAGTTTTGAAGGATGCTGCGACTCGCCATGATTAGATCGTCCGTCCTGTTACGTCTTCTTCGGCCAACCCTTGCCCCGTCGCTATTCCAATGGGAATATTCTCGTCCTCATCGGCTTCGTTCTCCGACTCCCCTCCCCCACCGTTATTTGGCTCATCTTCCGCAGGCGTGTTGGGGGGCGAGTAATTATCGAAATGGCGGTCTGCAAAGTCTTTCAGGGTCATAAAGGTTTCGAAGTTGCCGTCCGTGATCTTGTCTATCACTTCGGCCTCGGCCTTTGCCACGTCCATCTTTTCGATGGGGGTCATTTCGTAGAGAGGCAGCCATTCCACGGAGAACTTGCCGGTGGAGGGCGCGGGGATAAACCCGTTCATGTATGCGTACTCCACAAAGGACTGCAACCACGGTTCGCAGGTTTGAGTCTGCCTGGCATTGATGACATTACCCACGTTCTTTTGATCCTGGCTGGATGCCAGTTCGCCGCGCTCAGACCCCAATAGAATCCTTTGGGGGATTCCCTCGGTGCCGGCCACCAAGCCGATCAGCAGGTCGGTCTGGTTTCTGCCGTCCACCATCTGCGTTGTTATCTGGGTCACGTCCATGTTCCTGAGTTGGATCAGGAGTCTCATCTGGTGCTCGTAATTCTCGACCTGTTCATCCAATTTCGTGCGTTCGGGTGATCCCTCAGCCGGCAACTGGAATCCCTCCCTTGCGGTAAGGATTAGGACACGGCGGATATGCTGCCAGTAGGCCTCCGATGAGGATCCGGCCACCTTCTCCAGATCGTTCAGCCAGTTGAATGATTTTTTCAGGCCGGGGATGCCGTAGACGTTGGACCTGCTTCTCCCCTGTTTGAAGTGGATCACCCTGGTATGGTGTACCGGGATGGACTGCCCGTTCTCCTCGAACTGGCATTGATACATATTGGGGAGTCCATAACGGGGCGACATAATATCAGTCACAGGTTCGGTCAAAGTGACCTGGCCTTCGTCCAGCACTCTCAGGAATTCTATAACGTTATTTCCTTCTGTGAGAGGTTCGGAGTACCTTGTCGTGCCCTTGACTCCCACCACGATCACGGCGAAGCGGGAAATACCCAATGCGACATCCAACTCATTGAAGAGGCTTGCAAGTTTGAATTTATCAACAAGGTTCAGCCAGTCTTTCAGGAACGGCGTACTATCCTTATAGTCCGCCTTGTCCTTGCCATCGTGCAGGACGGGGAACTTGCGCCACGACTCGCCGGCCTTGAAGTCCACGACTCTTGCGGCGATGCCGTTGCGGTCATAGAGATTGTAAAAATCAGTAAAGACAAGTTCCTTTTTCCACCCCAGGACATCGTACAGGTCGCGCCGTCCATTGAAGGACTGTCCCAATGCGGATTGCAGGGCGGAGCGGCTCACAAGTGACGCCATGTTATTGACGATCTGTAAGAGGTCGTTTTTCTTCTGCTTCTGTATCACCTTGTCATCGAAATCAATCCCTGCCCCATAGAACATATTGCCCACCATTTGGGTCAGGTCTTTTTTTGTAACATCCCTGCCCGTCAGTTTCTTGGGGCCGGGATTGATACGTTCTGCGGCGGATATTTGTGTTTTTTTCATGATTGGCCTTCCTCTGTGAGGGTCATTCCCTCTATACTGGATAGGGGAATGAAAATGCACTCAGACTCTTGCAGGTTCTTGAAATCCGATCCCACAATACAAAGATGATCCCCGTCCACAAATGCGCGATAAGCGTGTTTTTTGATTACAGCCATTATAGCCACGTCAATTTTAGTGGGTTCGTAATATTCCAGCTTTTACCTGACCCAATAAAATAAACGGACTGCCAGGTGCAGCGGAATTGGATAAAGGACGGCATGGGCTGAGAAGGAGATGACATAAGCGACTGCGTATCCCGCCGGCAAAGTTGTCATTGCATAGAGGGGGTAATTGATCCTCAGACTCTTGATCCAGACCGGGCCAAAAAAGTGACTATATGTTCTAAGGATTCCTTTTTCAGCCCAAAAGTAATCGTTACCCTTGTGTTTTACATCCTCAAACCCGAATATCCAAAAGAATTTCATGACTCTCTCCACTTCAAAGCCTGATCCAGATGGGAGATAAGGATCGTGGCCCATTTCCTGACATTCTCACAGCGCGGGCACAAAAGAAATAGTTCAGACTCCCGCGCCATCATGCAGGTGATGGGACTCTGGCAATGTTCTTTGAGAGCCGTCCTGTATTCCTGATGGGCGGATATGATCTTGGAAAGGTGGTTGAATTCAATACGTGGGAGCATGGGACTTCCTGCTATTGGTACTCATACTCAACGACAACCCAAAAAACGGGCTTACCATTCTCGTCCCTGTTCTTGACTGGAAACAGGTCGATCATGGGCTTCGTGAACTCAAGCCCCCCCCCTGGCATAACTTCATAAAGAGCGGGCGAAACACGTTCACCATCCACAAAGACATTCAATACTTTTGTTGGGGTAATTTTTGTCATGGCTGTGTTTTCTGGTTTTTATTATAGCACTCTCTACCACGCGCCGGCTATGGGTTGATCGGGCGCGAATGTCATAATCAGGGACTCGGCCTTGTCCGGGCTCCTGCCAAGTGATTCCTTCATCTTTTCCTTGTGGCTGATTCGCACCTTGCCGTTATACACCTCGTAAGACGGCGCAACAAGCTCATCTATCAAATCATCGTCGGGCGGGATCATGGCTCCGGGGTCGTTTTTCAACCAGAGCATACACGACCACCATAATTGATCCCGAAGCTGTGGAAAGACTCCCATCTCGTTCCCGTACTCGTCCCTGGCAATGAAGGTGGGGCTGGACGCCACCATTACCTTCTCGGCATAAGGAATCTTCAATCCCTGCATACGCGGGGCGACGCCGGCCCCGACTCCCGTACCGTCCACGTTGACTTTTATTTTATTCAACGGCACGTCAAGGAATTTTATGATCTCAGCGGCTTTGATCGCTGTCTGCTCCACGTCTATGCCGTTCCATGTGCGGATCGGCGCGACCCACCCACCCCACCTTTGAGTCAAGGCGTTCTTATCCCTGCCCTGGTCTGCCACGTCAATCCCGATGATCGGGAATACGGCCTTTGGTGGAATCTCTCCGTGGAGAGCCACATAGGTCTGCCAGCGTGAGACGGCCATGTCCACCCAGGCGCGGGAGATTAATTGCATCTCGGACTGCGGGGGGTAGACTCCGATCACCTTATAAAACAACTCAGGATTCTCCACCCTACGCCAGCCGGCGGGGAGTGGCGGGTAAGGGATATTTTGCGGGCTATTTGCAATCGACCCAACTAAAAATTGAGGGGTCTGGAAACATTCGAGATTCGGCTTTTCATCTTTCGCCATTGGCCTCGACCATTGATTGATGCGCCTGACGGTCATTTCCCTGGTGACTGCGCCCTTGATCGTTTCCACGCCTGTCAGTACGTTGGGATGATCGAAGGCGGAAAGGAAAATTATTTTTCCCTGTTTTTTCTTGACCATATTTGCCACATAGCCAATATCTGCGCGGGGGTTGAACATAATGAGCAAACGCGCCATGCCGCCGGACATACAAGACTCTATCCCCTTGTACACTTCGGGCGGAACAGCGTCCCCTTCATCCACAATGAAAAGCAAATGTGCAGAATGCTTTCCACTAAATTTTGCCTCTCTTTGTTCGGGCGTGCCAGTGGATGGAATAATGACACCAGAAATAAAGGACTTGCTGCTTCTCTGGATTTTCATGCCCTCGCTGATTTTATCCTCTGCGAAGACGTGCGGATGATCGTGGATGATCGTTCCTATTTCACCCCATAGGATTTGTTTCAGGTTGTTTTCGGGAGGGGCGGCGCTGATGAACACCTTGCTGTCGGTAAACACTTTATAGAACCAGACCGCAATGTGCGCGGCTGAATGCGACTTGCCAATAGCATTAGCCGATACCGCAATTGTGACAGTGTTTTCCATAACGCTTTCAATCACCTGTTTGATGGGGTCTGTAAACCGTGTCTTTAGGTGAATTTCATTGAAGCCCAAAGGGTCGCTGTCGAAAGAACCGTATCCGTGCAGGTATGATAGAGCAGTAGAGTCTCCCTTCACCGCCCTGTATCTCAATTCTGCCTCGGCTCGTATTTGCAGCTTACTCAGACTTTGACTTGCGTTCATCAATTTCTTTTTGGATAATGGAAGGATCAACCCCTTGTCGGAGTCTTAAGATTTGCTCAGGAGTGCAATCATCGAAGTCGAAATTATCATAAGTGACTCCCACTCTCTTTGGAGCCTCGACTCCTAAAATAGCGCAGCGTTGTTTGATGCAACTCATAACCCCATCCAGGAACCGAGCATCCCCGAATTGCTTTTCCTGTTTGGCGGTTTTCGTTATCCCCATGGGACTCTCGGATTGTATCTGTGTAATGGCATTCCCCTGGCTCCGCTCCCACGCCTCCCAATATTCCAGTTCCAGGACATCCAACTTGGCAAGTTCCTTCTGTTTTGCTTCATTGATGTCGTAAACACGCTCCTCTTTCCATTCCGCCTGAAGCAGTTTCAACTCGCGGGATACTGTCGGCTGGCTGATCTTCAACTCAAAAGCGATTTCAGCCTGAATTTTTCCCTGCAAATATAAACGGGAGATATTTCTGCGATCCCGCTCTATCTCCGATGGTTTCCTGTCTTTTGCCATTAGTTTCTCACCTGTTTATTTCAACCTTTCAATCTTTATTCCGGGGAATGCGTCAGTCATCCTTTGGAGTATGACGGCGCAATACGATTCGCTTATCTCTAATCCGCGTCCTTTGCGGTTTAGATTCTGGCAGGCTACGAGAGTCGTGCCTGAGCCGCAAAAGTTGTCTACAACAATATCACCTTCATCCGTATGGTTTAGCATAGCATTCATGGGTAATTCAACTGGCTTTATTGTTGGATGGTCGGGCGAGTGAAGTGGTTTATTTACATTCCAGGTTGATGTAGTAAATCCGCGTTTGTATCTCTTGTGTGTTTTTACCCACGTAAACAAAATGGGTTCGTGCTGATATTCATAGTCCAATCTTCCGAGCGAGAATGTCGGGGAGTTTTTTACCCAATTCAGAACGTGCCTTATCTCTAAGCCGGCATTCATCATCATCATCATCATCAATCCCAACGAACCGCCCTGAGGACTGCACACAAACACAGAACAATCATCGGCTAAATAATTCTTTATCAAAGTAAATGCAGACAAAAGCATCGCGCCTAAATCTTCTTTCTCGCTGTCTTGGTCTGATTCTATGTCTGTTAAATTCCTTCCAGAAGGCTGGAAGGAATTTAACATCCTATTCTTTGCACCAATCGAAACGCCATAAGGCGGATCAGTAAATAACAACGTTGCCTTCTCTTGCCTCATTAGTTTTTGAATATCTTGCTCACAGGTTGAATCCCCGCATAACAATCTATGCTGACCTATGGCAAATAAGTCACCTTTGCGAACTTTCCATTTCTTCAACAACTCCGCCACCCTGTCTGTCTGCGGCTCTGCATCCGCGTTTTCGTCGCCCATGTCGAGGCCGGCTCCGAGCAACTCTTTTTCCGAAAATCCCCAATCCAGCAGGTCTGGTATTTCAAAGTTATCAGCCAGCTTATCAAAATCCCATTCACCCGTATTTTTTCTCAGGCGTATGACGACTTCCTCCCGTTCCTTCTCGGTCAACTTGCGGGACGGGATACGCACATCTACCAGTGTACCAGGCGATACTTTGTTGATCTGCAATTCGACCATCAGTCTTTGATGGCCGTCAAGCAGGGGCAGCCTCTTCGCGCCATTCGCGGGCGCGGCGGCCACATACGGAATGACGTGATCGAATTTATTGATACTCTTTGATAATTCCCGTGCGTCGCTCTTCGATATTTTTACGGGATTCTTTTCCCACTCAATCAGGTCTTTCAACTTGACGCGCTTTGTAGTCCATTTGATCTTATCTTTCTTTGCCATCGCGCTTCCTTTTTTTATTCCTTCGGATTATTCGTAGTTTACCACATTGGCTACGCGATTTGAAGGATTCGGAAGTGAAATGACCCGCGCTCAATTCATAAAGAACATGGGTAGACGGCTGGATCATTTTGTGAAGTATGCCGATCATGGATGAACAATACATCCTTTGTCCCGCTACTCGACAAGGGATGTAAAACCGTGTATAATCAACCCAGGAGCATAACCCATGAAAAAAACGAAACCAACCACCCCCAACCCATCCACCCTGAAATCGCGCCGGCGCT